>OBYP01000697.1_pt1 | contig 26123 bp, 25 predicted proteins | sample 1501461 | NCBI WGS metagenome assembly OBYP01 (sample SAMEA2580201, study PRJEB22360) | human gut metagenome | biome: human gut; feature: human-associated habitat; material: faeces | place: Denmark | collected 2008/2010 | reverse complement strand
TGAAACCTCACAGGAGTTACATTACTAAAATCATTTCTCTTGGAATGGCACCTTTTTTCAATCAGGTATCCTTAATGGTAGTTCAGATTGTTATGAATAATGTTTTAATTCATTATGGTGCAAAATCCTCCTACGGAAGTGATATTCCTCTGGCATGTGCAGGAATTATTACAAAGATTAATATGATATTCTTCTCCATAACCATTGGAATTTCTCAGGGATTGCAGCCGATTATCAGCTATAATTACGGAGCAAAAAAGCTGCAGCGAGTAAAAGAGGCTTACTTAAAAGCCGCCCTTGCCGCTACATTAATCAGTACGGTATCTTTTCTCTGTTTTCAGCTGTTTCCACGGCAGATTATCGGAATCTTCGGTTCTGAGAGCGAAGCTTATTTCCAATTTGCAGAAAAATTTTTCCGTATTTTCCTGTTTGGCACTTTTATCAATGGCTTACAGCCAATTACAGCCAATTTCTTCACTGCTATCGGAAAAGCCAGCCGCGGTATTTTTCTGTCCTTAACAAGGCAGATCATTTTTCTTCTGCCACTTATGATCCTTCTTCCGATCTTCTTCGGAATTGAGGGCGTTATGTTTTCTGCACCGATCGCAGATGCCATTGCCGCAATTTGTGCAATTACTCTTGCTATCCGTCAGATCCGGGCATTTTCAATATTATAGCCAAAAACGGGAAAGGAATGATTCCTGCAAATCATTCCTTTCCCGTTTTTGGCTTATTTATATTCCGGCACATCCAGCTTATCTTTTTGTGAAATCTCACGAATAACCCTGCATGGACTGCCTGTGGCAACGACACCTGCCGGAATATCTCTCGTAACTACGCTTCCGGCGCCAATTACACTTCCTTCTCCTATGGTAACCCCTCCGATCACCACTGCATTCGCTCCGATCCATACCTTATCTTCGATTACAATCGGCGCAGAAACCCGGACTCCGTTAATTCTCTGTCCGGGATCAATGGAGTGTCCCGCGCAGGTAATACAAACCCCGGGAGCGATCATGACTCCATCGCCTATGTGAATCGGTGAAGTATCTAAGAGACTGCAGTTATAATTTAGAAGAGCGGATCCCTGAAAATGAATATTCAACCCGCAATCGCAATGAAACTGCGGTTCGATGCGAACCTCCGGATTCCAGGTGCCTAACAGCTTCTTTAAGATCTCATTCCTCTTCTTGCCGTCAGCTCCCGTCAGATTATATTCACTGCATAATTCTCTGATGGAAAATTCCCTCGGTGTTTCGTGGAGCAGCCGCATAAAATCTTCTTCATAAACAATATACGGTTCTTCCTGTGTAATCAATTCTATAAAATCCATATCAACATCTCCCTGAATCAGATATTGTATGAAAATCTAAAATGTGACATCTTTGCCATAGTAAATGCACTCTAAAACCTTTTCCATATCTTCCACGGATGTCTCTCGCGGATTAGATCCCGTACATGCGTCCGCCACAGCTCTCTCGGCAATCATATGTTTTTTCTCAAGGAATTCTTCTTCGTTTATTCCAAATTCCTTCAAATTTGATACAATGTCAAGACTTGCTCTTAATTCCTCCACTGCTTTAATCAAAGACAAGGTCAGAGCTTTGTCTGTTACGCCCGGAAGTCCCAGTTTTCTAGCAATCATCGCAAAACGATCTTCACATACTTTTGCGTTAAACTGAATTACATACGGCAGATAAATCGCATTGGCACATCCATGAGGAATATGTCCTGTATCGAAAACAGCTCCTGTCTTATGTGCCAGTGAATGGACAATTCCAAGCAGTGCATTGGAAAATGACATTCCTGCCAAACACTGTGCAATATGCATATTGCCTCTTGCTTCCATATCTCCTTCATAAGAGTCTTTTAAATTATCAAAAATCATCTCTATCGCCTGCATCGCCAATGGATCTGAAAACGGAGAATGAAGTCCTGCTACGTACGCTTCGATCGCATGGGTCAGAGCGTCCATTCCTGTATGTGCAGTCAGAGTCTTTGGCATCGTCTCTGCCAGTGCCGGATCAACAATCGCCACATCCGGTGTAATTTCAAAATCTGCTAACGGATATTTAATTCCTGTACTGTAATCTGTAATTACAGAAAATGCAGTCACTTCCGTTGCCGTACCGGAAGTGGACGGAATCGCAATAAACGTTGCTTTGCCACGAAGCGGCGGAATCGTAAACGGATCTTTAATATCCTCAAAAGTTGTCTCCGGATGCTCGTAAAATACCCACATGGCTTTTGCCGCATCAATCGGAGATCCACCACCCATTGCAACAATCAAATCCGGCTCAAAGTCTCTCATCTCCTGTGCACCTTTCATAACAGTTTCCACAGAAGGATCCGGTTCAATTCCCTCAATTAATTTCGTTTCAATTCCTGCTTCCTTCAAGTACCCGACTACCTGGTCCACAAACCCAAAACGTTTCATAGATCCGCCTCCCAGGCACAATACTGCTTTTGTTCCCTTGATTGTCTTTAGTGTCTCAAGTGCTCCCTCGCCAAAATACAAGTCTCTTGGTAATGTAAATCTTGCCATAACAACATCTCCTTTTATTCCGAGGACTCATGCGATGCACAAATCCCCTGTTGCCCATGTACAGTTACAATTCAGGAATATCTCCTTGAGATCTATTATACATTTTTGCCAAATTTTTATCCATACATTTTATAAAGATTTTAGATATTCCTGCAAGCCTCTGTTTCGAAGTTTGCAAGCCGGACATTCCCCGCATCCGTCTCCCATAACGCCATTATAGCAAGTCAGCGTTTCATTGCGGATAATATCAAACACTCCCAGACGGTCTGCCATCGCCCATGTTTCCTTTTTATCAATCCACATCATCGGTGTAATAACCTCAAACTCATAGTCCATAGCAAGTGTCAGTGTTGTTTCCAGCGATGAGATAAAAACGTGTCTGCAATCCGGATATCCGCTGAAGTCACTCTGTGACACACCAGTCACAAGAACATGAATTCCTCTTTGCTTTGCAAACACTGCCGCAAAAGTCAGAAACAGCATATTCCTTCCATCTACAAAGGTATTCGGTGTTCCTTCTTCCGGTGCGTCGTGATCTACTTCCATATCCGCCCGAGTTAAAGAATTTGGCGCCAGCTGGTTTAACAGTCCCATATCTAAAATATGATGTTCAATCTCATATTTTTTGCATATATTCTTTGCACATTCCAGCTCCAGATTATGCCTCTGCCCATAATCAAAGGAAATTGCAATAACTTCTTCGTATTTTTGCTTCGCCCAAAACAGGCAGGTTGTACTATCCTGTCCTCCGCTGAATACTACAACCGCTTTTGTTGGATTTGCCATAAATTTGATCTCCTTCTCTTCTTATTTCCCTGCCTGCATCATAAAATGCCACTTTAATGTATCGTCACGATCAAATGCTCCCCGAAGTGTCGTTGTTACAGTTTTTGCATTCTGCTTTTTGATGCCTCTGGCACTCATACAGCTATGAGATCCTTCAATATAAACTGCTACATCTTTGCTGCCGGAAACCTCCATAAGAATTTCTGCAATATCACTTCCGATTCTCTCCTGAAGCTGAAGACGTTTCCCCACCATATCACAAATTCTTGCAATCTTACTAAGCCCCAAAACTTTGCCTTCGGGCAGATAAGCTACAGAAATCTTCATATCATACATAAGCGCTAAATGATGTTCACAGTAACTAAAGATCTCAATATCTTTTACAATAACCATATCGCTGTGATTCTTTATCGTCAGATCATCTTCGAAAGTCTTTGAAAACATATCAGCGATCTCATGATTGGTATAATTCATCCCCTCAAACACTTCTTCATACATCCTCGCCACACGGTCCGGTGTTTCCTTTAATCCCTCGCGCTCCGGGTCATCTCCCAGCGCCGTTAAAATTCCTCTGATATGTTCTTTGATTGCTTCTTTATCAATTGCCATGATATCCTCCTACACACCGGTTTTTTCCGGATCCCAGACCACTTTATGAATCTGAATCTGAAATCTCACTTTATTTAACTTCCGGTCTTTCATAAACTCTACAATCTCTTCCGGCTCTATTGCTCCAAAAACCGGACTAAAATATACGATTGCTTTGCTGCAGAGACTATAACGCTCTATAATTTCCTCTGCCCTTAGCAGATCCTCCCGGCTGCCGATTACAAACTTTACAACATCCCAGGGTCTTAAGTAATCCATATTTTCAAGACACATAGACTCCTCCATACCGCTGGACGGAAGTTTATAATCCATTGTCATAGAAAGTCTCGCATCCCGCTCTTTATAAAAGCGAATCGGAACACTTCCGTTGGTTTCAATTTCCAGTTCAATCTGTGGCAGCATTAAAATACTTCCGATTAACTCCCCGATATTTTCATCAAGCAGCGGCTCTCCCCCCGTCAAGGTTACGAGTTTCACGCCCGATTCAAGAATACGGTCTGTAATCTGCCTGGATGTAAGCATTTCACAGGCAGCCTTCTTTTCATTTGCCCAAGCGGTGTCGCAGTAAGAGCAATTTAAATTGCATCCTTTCAACCGGATAAACATTGCCAGTCTTCCTGCTTTTTTCCCCTCTCCATTGATACTTACAAAAGTCTCAACAACCTGAAACATTTCCATCATTCTTCTCCATATCCTGCCATATTATTAGGGGTTTCATAAACTTTTACGAGAGAGCTTCCATAGCCCAAAGCCTCCACACGATCATAAAAATACTTTGCAAAATTCTCTGCTGTCGGACGGAATCCTACGGTTATTATTTTAAAATTTTCTTCCTCTAAAGCCTCCATCGTTTTAAGACGCAGAGTTCCTTTTTCTACAATCAGACAATGGTCAAATTCATCTGCCAGATCTTTCACATCTTTCTTCAGCTGACCAAAATCCACAATCATTCCTCTGATCTGCCCTGACTCTTCCAGTGTCTCACTCTTTACTGTCACTTCCAATTTCCAGCGATGTCCATGAATATTGCTGCATTTTCCTTCGTAGCCCGACAAAAAATGGGCAGAGTCAAAAGATGCATGAGTTGTTAATTGATACATAATTCTTCCTTTCTATAAAGCGAAAAAGGGGTACAGATAAGCATACCTGTACCCTGAAAACTCTGATTTTAAGTATAAAAGCAAACATTCACAATCTGCTTTGCTACTTGATCATGAACCGATACTGCTTATATCGGTTCGAGTCCTAGTTTTATTTAAAGACAGGATGGTACGAATGAACTGTCTGGTTTCCTCTGAAACATGCTATAGTATAACATTCTTTTCCCAAAATAGCAAACAGAGATTGCATTTTGTGCAATCTCTGCCTGTATCATTCTTCTGAGTTATATCAGATTTATTTATTCAATGGTTTTTTAATAATAGACATCAAGAACATTCCAACAACTGCTCCTGCCGCTACTGCCAGAAGGTACTGTAACGGATTTGTAATAACACCGATAACAAAGAATCCACCATGAGGTGCCGGAAGTCCACACTGGAACGCCATAGATAAAGCACCTGCTACTGCAGAACCTACAATACAAGGAGGCAGAATATGGATCGGATCTCCTGCTGCAAACGGAATTGCTCCCTCTGTGATAAAGGATAATCCCATAATGTAGTTTACAACACCGGATTTTCTTTCATTTTCTGTAAAACGATTCTTAAAGAATGTTGTACAAAGTGCGATTGCCAGAGGAGGTACCATTCCTCCTGCCATTACCGCAGCCATAATCGCATACTGCTCCGGTCCTGCATTTGCAACAGTAAGCTGTGCAGTACCAAAGACATACGCTGCCTTGTTAAACGGACCACCCATATCTACGGACATCATACCACCTAAAACAGCTCCTAAAAGAATAGAACTTGTTCCACTCATAGAAGAAAGGAAGTTATTTAATCCTGTATTAATTGCTCCGACAACTGGATTAACGGCGATCATAACAACACCCATAATCAAAATACCACATACCGGGTAAAGTAAGATTGGTTTCAATCCTTCCAATGCATTCGGAAGTTTGTCAAAGAGCTTTCTTAACAATACCATGATATATCCGCCGACAAAACCTGCCAGTAAAGCTCCGATAAATCCGGAAGATACTGCAGTAGAAGAATCATAGGACATAATATTTGCAAATGTATATCCGCCGTTGGCTAAGGCTCCGCCGACAAAACCGACTGCCAATCCCGGACGGTCAGCAATACTCATGGCAATAAATCCTGCCAGAATCGGAAGCATAAATCCAAATGCCTGTTCTCCGATTGTCTTTAAAGTTGCTGCAAGCGGTGTATTTTTACCGAAATTTGCCGGATTAATTTCCTGATTATCAAACAGGAATGCCAGTGCAATCAGGATACCTCCACCGATTACGAATGGAAGCATATGAGATACACCATTCATCAGATGTTTATATACCTGACGTCCAAGGCTTTCATCATCTGCTGTCTCTTCCTCTGCAGATCCTCCGGCATGATGATAAGTTGAAGCCTTTCCATCCAGAATTGTCTGGATCAGTTCCTCAGGCTTATTGATTCCATCCGCAACTTTTGTCTTAAGAACCTGTTTTCCGTCAAAACGTGCCATCTCAACATTCTTGTCTGCTGCCACGATAATTCCGTCACAGTTTTCAATTTCTTCTTTTGTTAAGACATTCTTTGCTCCGCCGGAACCATTGGTCTCTGCCTTTAACTCAATTCCCATTTCTTTTGCCTTGTTTTCCAGAGATTCTGCTGCCATATAAGTATGAGCAATCCCTGTCGGACATGCAGTTACTGCTAAAACACGATATCCTTCTTTTGTTTCAGCTGCAGTTTCCGGCTCTTCCTTTTTAACTTCTGTCTCTTCCGGGAATTTTTCACTTTCTTTCTTGTTAATCAGCTGAAGATATTCTTCTTTTGATTTTGCATTTAATAAACTGCTTTTAAACTCCGGATCCATCAGAATCACTGATAATCTGGAAAGTGCCTCTAAATGTAAATCACTTCCCTCTGCCGGTGCCGCAATCATAAAAAATACATCGGATGGTTCACCGTCCATCGCCTCATAGTCAACTCCGGCCGGAACTGTCATGGATGCCAGACCTGCCTTTGTTACTGCTGCATTTTTTGAATGAGGAATCGCAATTCCTCCTCCAATACCTGTTGTTCCGTTGGCTTCTCTGGCAAGAATTCCCTGTTTGTATTCTTCTCGATCTGTAATATTCCCGCCGCTTACCATTAAGTCAACCAAATGATCAATGGCTTCCTCTTTGCTATTGACCTTCACTCCAAGGTCAATGGTTGTTTCCTGCAATAACTCTGTAATTCTCATACAACCTGCTCCTCCTTTTCTTTTCTAAAATAGTCAAAACCAGTCACATCTCTTTATGTTTTCTTTAGTATATCATATTTTCAGCCAAAGTCAATCATAATTAATCATTTTCTTTCATTTTTCTCCAAGAAAATGTGCCGATAATACAAAAATAAGTGCAGATGTCAAAATTTCTACATTTCAACAACTGCACTTTTTATGTCGCTTTAACAAAACAGCATATAGATTCCGATCAAAAGCATCAAGGTTCCCAAAACACCTTTAAATACTTTTCCTGTCTTATCTGCCGCATTCCCGTCCAGACGATTTGCAAATCCTACGGAGGTTCCGGCAGCCACAATAATAATCCCGTGACCTACGGAATAGCAAAATAACAGTAATGCTCCCAATAGATAATTGCCACTCTCTGCCGCAATCGCCAAAAGCATAAGAATCACCGGTGCTGCGCAATGAGAAGAAAAAATACCTCCAATCATTCCCACAAAGAAAGCCCCGATAAATCCTTGTTTTCCATTGCCTCCGATATTATGCATATGAGGAATCAAGTGAATCACTCCCCACATCTGAAGCGCCATCAAAAGCATCAAAATTCCAAGAATCATATGAAGAATTTCTGAATGTCCAATCACATGACCAATCGCTGACGCAAGAAATCCAAGACATATAAAGGTTACGGCAGCGCCCGCCGCAAAAGTTAATGACAACAAAAATGCTTTTTTATTGTCATGAATCTCAGCGCCATCTACTGTGACATACCCTGTAATCAATGGAATATTCGATAAGGCACATGGTGTCAGGGAAGTAAAGATTCCGGCAATCAGGGCAAAAAGAGGACCGATCCAAAGATTTCCCTGTATCATCTGAGTAATATTTCCTGCAAGTGTTTCTAACATAATAAAATCCACCTTCTTTTTTCTGTTTCTAGAGGTCTATTCTACTCACTTTTGAAACAATATGCAACCATAACTTTATATATTCTATTCATAATTTTTCTCATTATCCTTCCAAACCGCGAATTGCCCAACGCATCTTTGTGGATTTCGCACGACCATTTCTGGCACATTCCTCTTTGGACGGACGAATAATATCTTTCGCAATTTCGCAGTAAATTCCTGCTTTCTTTCCATCCTTAAATGCATGCTTTACCAGACGGTCTTCTCCTGAATGAAAGGTTAAAATTGCCACACGCCCTCCCGGAGCCAGGACACCGGGGAGCTTTTCCAAAAATTCCTCCAGAACTTCAAATTCACTGTTCACATCAATCCGCAGCGCCTGAAAAGTCCTCTGACAAGATTTCTTCACTGCTTCTTTCTGTTCCTTCTCAGGCAGAAAAGCAAGCGCACTCTCAATTACCCTGCGAAGATCTGTCGTTGTTAAAATCTTTCCGCCGCGTTTCATGACAGATACCGCCTCTCTTGCAATCTGTCTTGCATAGGGTTCATCGGCATTCTCAATCAACATGCCTTCGAATTCTGCTTTCGTAATGTCACATAACCGCTCCGCCGCTGAAATTCCCTTCTCGGGATTTAATCGAAGATCCAACGGTCCCTCAAACTTATAGGAAAATCCACGTTCCGGATTATCAATCTGCATAGAAGATACCCCAAGATCTGCTAAAATAAAGTCAAAGATCCCGGCTTCCTCTGCCACCTGATCAATATTTGCAAAATTTATTTGTTTTATGGTCAGGATATCCTCACCAAATCCGGCTTCTTCCAATCTCTGTTTCGTCTTTTTCGATTCGATCGGATCTACATCCAGCGCGTAGATATGCCCTTTCCCCTGAAGGCATTCCAGCATCTTTCTTGTATGTCCTCCATATCCCAGCGTAGCGTCCAGCCCTTTCTGGCCGGGTTGAATATCAAAAAAATCTAAAATCTCTTTTACACAAATTGAAATATGCATTCCTGCCGGAGTGCTTCCTTTATCCATAACTCTTTGAATTGTATCTCCATATTTCTCCGGATTCAGTTCTTTATATTTTTCTTCAAATCTCCGGGGATGCGTCCCCTTATAGCGAACTCTCCGTTTATGTTTCTTTTCCTGTTGTTCCATAATAACCTCATCTCTAATTCTGCGGCGAATTGAATTGCTTCTTATTCCTATGAATGAAATAAAAAAGTACCTGATTAAGAGGCACTCATCTGATATTCCAATCGTATCCGGTCTGCAATGACTGCAATAAATGCAGAATTTGTCGGACGATCATGTCCCGAATATACAAAAGAACCAAAAATTTCCCCTAAAAGTTCCTGATTCCCTCGATTCCATGCGACATCAATTGCATGCCGGATTGCACGTTCTACACTGCTTGAAGTAGTTTTATGTTCTTTAGCAATGGCAGGATATAAAAGCTTCGTAATATAATTGACCATATTGTTATCTTCTACCGCCATTACGATTCCTGATCTTAAATACTGATACCCTTTGATATGTGCCGGGATTCCCAAATCACGTGTCAAAAGACTTACATCTCTCCGGATATCATTCCTCTCACAAAAATTTCCCAAACCGTAAACTCTTTTTTCCCTTGAAGTTTTTTGTATTTTGTTATGGGCACTTCTCAGGCGAATTAACTGTTCCATTCGATGCAGCAGCATTGCTGGCTGGAACGGTTTCATCATACAATAATCGACACCCATTCCACATAAATACTCCATCACATTCTGTGTTCCTATGGATGTTAATGTAATAAAAAATGGAAGCTTTTCCTCTTCCAGCTCTTCCCTGCATTTTTCAATTACACCGATTCCGTCCAACCCCGGAAGAATCAAGTCAATAATTACAATGTCCGGCTGTAAAAGGACAATGTCACTCAGCGCCTGTATCCCATCCGTATCAGCAGATAGTATATCAAACTTTTCCGACAGTACATCCTCCAGCTGCACTATCTCCTCTGAATTGCTGTCCGCAATTAAAATACTATAGTTTTTCATATTCATACTCCTTTTCAAAATATGCCCCTTAATTTTAAATACCTCTATTATATCCTATGCTTAACCGGCCAAACTTGCAAGCTTTTTATTTATTTTTTTTATCTTTTAGGAAACTTTTGGCGCCATAATTCATAATATTTGCAAAAAAACTTCTGAATATACAGTTTTTTATACCATAAGTTCAGAAGTATACTGTGTTTTTTGCTTATTTTTTCTATTTCTTAGTTTCCTGTTTCAATGCTGATCTGATTAAACTGATCTAAAAGATCGTCCACGACAAGGTTCTCTTTTTCCAATCCTGCCTTATCTAAAATCGCATTGCCCTGATGCATCATGATCAGACGATTTCCATATTCCACTGCATAGCGAAGGTTATGTGTTACCATAATTGTTGTAAGCTTCTTCTCTCTGACAACTTTTCCAGTCAGCTCCATAATTAATTCCGCTGTTTTAGGATCCAAAGCCGCCGTATGCTCATCCAATATCAGAAACTGGATCGGAGTCATAGTCGTCATCAGTAATGCCATCGCCTGACGCTGCCCTCCTGAGAGAGCCCCGACCTTGCTGTCCATCATATCTTCCAGCCCAAGTCCCAGCTGACTTAACATTTCCCGATAATCATTGATGCGCTTCTTATTGGTTCCAAATCCCAAATCAAATCGTTTCCCTTTATTATCTGCCAAAGACATATTTTCAAGAATTGTCATAGAAGGACAAGTTCCCATGGCAGGATTTTGGTAAACTCTTCCGATTTTTCTCTGCCTTATATATTCTTTTTGCCGTGTAATATCTTCTCCGTTTAGGGAAATCGTCCCTGCCTCTGCCTCCAGGCTTCCACAGATCAGATTTAACAAAGAAGTCTTCCCGGAACCGTTGCTTCCAATCACAGAGATGAAATCGCCATCCTCAATTTTCAAATTAAAATCTTTAAACAGGCAAACTTCATTTACAGTTCCGATGTTATAATATTTATCTATATGTTTTAATTCAATCATGACTTCACCTTCTTCTTGCGGTCCATGCTGATAATAAGAATTATCAGGAACAATGCTGCTGTAATCATTTTCAGATCAGTTGCCGGCAATCCGACTTCAATCGCAATGGCAACGCACGCCTTATAAATTGCAGAACCGATTACAACAGCTGTTGTTGCCTTTATAAAATTCCCTTTAAACACATTCGTTCCAATGATCACACTTGCAAGACCGATTACAATGGTACCTGTTCCCATAGAAATTTCGAAAAATCTCTGCTGCTGACACATTACACTTCCCGCCAGTGCAACAAGACCGTTTGAAATCGCCAGTCCTATAATTTTTACAAGCCCGCTGTCTTTTGCCAGAGATGTGACGATCGTCGGATTATCTCCAACCGCCCGGAGCAGATATCCTGATTTTGTCTTTAAATAAAGATCTAATACTACCTTGGCAATCATCATGATAACAAAAATGATAATTACTGTCTTATACGGAACCAACATCTCCGGAAACAGCCCATTAATAAAATCATTATCGAAAACAGATTTATAGTTGAACAACGGTACATTGGCAGTTCCTCCGACAATACGGAGGTTCAGTGTATAAAGTGCTGTCATAACGATAATACCAGACAGCAAATCTCTTACCTTGAATTTCACATGGATAATCCCTGTCACAATACCGGCCAGAGCCCCAGCAGCCATAGAGGCAAATAATGCCAGCAGCGGATTTTTTCCGGAAGAAAGGATTACGGTTGTAATTGCCGCTCCAAGCGGAAAAGTACTGTCTACGGACAGATCCGGAAAGTCTAAAATTTTATAAGTAATATATACACCCAGCGCCATGATCGCATAGATAAATCCCTGCTCCAGCACGCCAATGATTAATTGTTCCATAATTTCTCTATCTCCTGATTAATTTTCTGACTGTGAAATCTTATCAAATGTCTGTTTTGCCTGTTTCTGTACATCTTCTCCAATGGTCATTCCGATTTTCTTCGCCGCTGCAGTGTTAATGATGACATCACCTTCGTTAAAGGTTTCAAATTTCATATCCTTCGCCTCTGCCTCACCTTTTAAAATTTTTGCAGCCATCTCTCCTGTCTGCTCTCCTAATTTTACAAAATCAATTCCGACGCTTGCCACACAACCTAATTTAACCTGCTCTACCTCAGAACCGAACACCGGAATCTTTGCCTCATTTGCTTTTTCTAAATACGTCTGCATATTGCTGACTACCAGATTATCTGTAAGATTTGTGATGCAATCCACTTTTTTAATCAGACTGTCCGCAGCCATCGGCATATCGGCAGAAGCTGTAATTCCCTGTGTAACAATTTTAAATCCGTATTTATCGGCAACTTTCTCATATGCTTCAATTCCCGCTTTGGAATTCGCCTCATTGGTGCTGTATAAGATTCCAACATTTTTTGCTTTGGGCATCATCTGGCGAATCAGCTTTAACTGTTGATCTGCCAAAACAAGATCGGAAGTTCCGGTAATATTTCCGACATTATTTCCGTCTTTATCAACGAATCCCGCTGCTTTCGGGGAAGTTACTGCTGTATACACAACCGGTATATCTGTGTCCTTGACTGCATTGTATGCACTCTGGGCACTCGGAGTCGCGATGGCACAGATCATATCCAAATCTTTTGATGCATAACTTGAAGCGATCTGATTATCGGTTGCTGTATCTGCCTGAGAATTCTTATAAGTAATCTTTAAATTTTCGCCTTCCTTGATTCCTTCATTTTCCAGTCCCTGCAAAAATCCTTTTCGACAGTTATCCAAGGAACCGTGTTCTGCAAACTGAATAATTCCAAGTTCATAAGTCTTCTTGCTGCTATCTTCTTCTTTTTTTCCGCATCCTGTCATCACTGATAATGCCATAACAACTGTTAATCCTGCTGCTAATACTTTTTTCATCGTTCTCATAATTTGTCTCCTTTTCTCATTGCTTTTACCTGCATCTGCTCCTGTCTTATAGGGAGCTTTTTATTGCATCAGAACTTTCCTATGCAATAAAAATAGAAAAAAGAAAAGCCCCAAGCATCTCTGCTTGAGGCGAAATATCCGCGGTACCACTCAAATTGACATTATAATGTCCACTCAAATCATATACTAACATATATGCCCTATCTGGTAACGGGTCGGGTGCCCGGCGATTCCTACTAAACTTCAAAATCACCCTCGAAAGCCCATTCAACAGAGAAATCATACTGCAATCCCACCATCTGCAACTCTCTTAAAATCTTTCTGATTCTGCCTACTACTCTTTCTCAACGGTTTCTTTTCTATTTGTTTAAGATCATAATACTTTTAATTTGAATTGTCAAGAACTATTTGTAAAAAGAATGTCCCTGATAGGTAAATAATCGTGTCAGCGAGGACTCAAACCATGAAACATTTCTTGGATTTGCCATCGTTTTTTCGACAAAATACAGTGCTCCTTCTGAATAGTCAACACCCTCCAACGCCCTGGCAACACTTGCTTTTGTGCTCTTCGTAATATTGACCGAATCATACCGTCCATCCGCTGTTGGCGAAAACTGAACTCTGCCATTTTCTCTCTGAAATACAACACCTTCAATGGTGTCGGGAAATTCATCTGAGCGAACCCTGTTTAAGATAACATTGGCAACAAGAATTTTACTTTTCTTATCCTTGCCGGTTGCCTCCGCCTCTACAATCCGCTCCAAAACAGCACGCTCCCGTGCGGTTACCACATGATTTGTCTTAGGAATATACACGGGCTTTTCTTTGATCTGTTTCTCCAAATCAATTTTTGTCATTAACTGTGCCTGCAGGAGATATTCTCTTTGTTCCTTCAAAAGTCTCGTCTGCACCAGATGTTCCACTTTCACATTGGTTTCCCTGGGCAGCTTAAGAAATTCACTGGCACAGACTTTTTGTCCAAAGCTGCAGATCCCGATGGAACACACAATCGCTGCAATTTCTATCTTTTTCTTCAATGTTACATACGCTCCTTTGATATAGTGTATGCAATCTCCGAAAAAATATTCTTACAGAATGTTTAATTATTCTAACTTTTTGATTTCATAGACCGCAGATTCCTGTGAAATTAAGAAAACCCGCCAAAGGGCAGGTTTCTTATCATTTTTTAATTTTCAAAAAGTCTACAGATATTCTTCCGGTACCAGAGAAAGAGCTTCTTCATCTGCAATAATCGTTACATCCGGATGGAATTTTAAGATAGAACCAGGAACCTGAGGAGTTACAGGTCCGCAGATAGAATCTTTCAGTGCCTGTGCTTTTCCTTCTCCGCTGACAACTACAAGCAGTTTTTTAGATCTTAAAATCGTTCCGATTCCCATGCTGTAAGCCTGTCTAGGCACATCATCTGCTGAATCAAAGAATCTTTTATTTGCTTCGATGGTGCTTTCCTTCAAATCTACACAATGTGTTCCGTCAATAAAAATATCTCCAGGTTCATTAAATCCGATATGACCGTTATGTCCCATTCCGAGAAGCTGAAGATCTACTGTACCAAGAGACTGTACCTGTGCCTCGTAACGCGCAGATTCTGCTTCACTGTCCAGATTCATACCGTCCGGAAGATAAGTATTTGCAGGATCAATATTTACTTTATCAAACAGATATTCATGCATAAAATAGTAATAACTCTGTTCTTTGTCTTTAGAGAGTCCTTTGTATTCATCCAGATTTACTGTTGTAACCTTAGAAAAATCCAAATCTCCCTGGTCATATTTTTTTACCAGTTCATCATAAGTTCCAATGGGAGAGGAACCTGTCGCAAGTCCAAGAATACAATCTGGTTTTAATGTCACAAGAGCACCGATGATGTTTGCCGCTTTTCTGCTCATTTCTTCATAATTTTTTGTTTTGATAATTTTCATTTCTTTCTCCTTTTAATGCTTTGACGGTGTTATCGTGCATAGTTTCTTTGCTTCCCTTATCCTGTTCCAAATAGTAGGAATAGATCAGGTCCAGCATAATTAAAATCGGAAACTGCGGTGAAATAACATTTCCGTGATCCAGATACTTTCTGGATGGAATTAATAGCAATTCATCACAGATTTCCATATGATTTTCTCTGTTCTTTCCGGTAATCAGTATCGTATCCGCACCCCTCTTCTTCGCTTCCTGAAGAAAATAGAGCACATCATAAGATTCCCCGCTGATGCTGATTCCGATGACAAGGCATCCTTTTTTCTGAAACACGGCCTGCATACGCATCAAATCCGTATCCTGAATGGAATCGATATCCACTCCGACTCTCATAAATCGAAGTTTCATCTCTCTGGCCGCCAATCCTGAACTTCCCTTGCCACAGACAAATACTCTTTTCGCCTGTCCGAGTTTTTCACAGACTCTTATAATCTGCTCTTCACTCATCAGGCTGTAAGTCTTGTTTAATAATTCCTGGTAAGTCGCTAAAACCTGCCTCGTATGTCCTGTAATTTCTCTGTTTTTTTCTACAAATGTCTCTTCATATTGGTAAATGAACTCCCGGTATCCCCGATAGCCGCATTTTTTTGAAAACCTTGACAAAGATGCCTCCGAAACATACAGCCGCTTAGCGATTGCCTTTGCAGAAAAATCAGTTTTTTCCTGATTATTCATAAAAAAATCTGCAATAGTTCTCTCAAGAGCCGTAAAATTTTCATAATTCGATTCAATAATCGGAATCACCGATTTGACAAAGTATTCCATAAGATTTTCCTCTTTTTTATCCTATTGCATCAGTAAAGGTCTTCGTAATCAGTTGAGGACGCGTAATCGCAGAACCTACTACAACACTGTATACTCCTAAATCCAAAACCCGTCTCACCTTTTGCGGTGTATTGATATTGCCCTCTGCAATAACGGGATGTTTTACCTTTTCTAAAATCTCTTTTATAATCCGGAAATCATCTGCCTCTATTTTCAAATGACTGCTCTGTTTTGTATAACCTACCAGAGTCGTTCCGATAAAATCAAATCCTATCTCATCTGCATGAAGCGCCTCTTCCACAGTGGAACAGTCTGCCATAAGAAGTTGATCCGGATATTTTTCTTTGATTTCGAAGAAAAATTCATCCAGGCTTTTTCCTTCCGGACGTCCTGAAATTGTTGCATCCACAGCTATGATCTCCGGTTTTGCTTCCATTAATTCATCAATTTCTTTCATCGTCGGTGTGATATAGACATCACAGTCTTCATAGTTTCTCTTGACAATTCCGATCACCGGAAGATCTACCTGAGACTTGATTTCTTTGATATCTTCTTTTGTGTTTGCACGGATACCCTGAGCGCCGCCCTGTGCTGCTGCCAATGCCATTCTTCCCATAATAAAAGATGAATGCAGCGGTTCTTCCGGTAGTGCCTGACATGATACAATCAGCTTTCCTTTTATCTTCTCAACACTTGGATTCATATGATTTCCTCCTTCATCTGAATCTGACTTGTTCTTTATCTTTAGTATATCCGGTTTAAAATTATTTTCAATAGTTTTGACGAATTCTGAAAGTTCTTTTAATTTTTTTGAAAAAATATTAGTTTTCTCTCCCTCTTCTGCATGTAATTTCAGCATTTTCCCTTCGGTTTATCACTAAAGGACAAAGCGGACAAGTCCGCATCAAACTCCCTCTATCCCTCAATCTTTGAGGGACTTACTCCGCTTTGCGCGCCAGATGCAGACTGCGAAAGCAGTCATATTTCTTCTTGCATCTGGTCGCATCCTACGCGGAGCGGTTTTTTATACCATAGGGAAGTTCGGAGAACTTTCCTATGGTACAAAAAAAACCTGCTCCGCAATTCTGCAGAACAGGTTTTTTGTTTAGTTAAACGATAAGCCGGGTTATGTCGTTGAATGGTCATCTATCTCGACTTACTGTTGCCAGCAAGCTCATGCGACCCACCTGAGAACAAATCGGGCCAATTTATCGTTCTCTGTTCGGTCTTGCTTCGGATGAGGTTTACATATGCCCTGCCTGTTACCAGCCAGGCGGTAAGCTCTTACCTTACCTTTCCACCCTTACCGGTTTTTACCGGCGGTTTATTTCTGTTGCACTAGCTTGAGGGTCACCCCTACCGGACGTTATCCGGCATCCTGCCCTGTGAAGCCCGGACTTTCCTCACCGTTCCCCTTTCGTCTGAAACGGCGCGACCATTTGTCCAACTAAACACGATTGATATCATATCACAATTTACGTCTCAAAACAACTGCCACCGATAAATTCTCTTAAAAGAGAAGTATTTGGAATATCTTCACTCTTAATATTCAGGAAATATTCCAGAAATTTCAGCAATCGTTTTGCTTCCTGATACTCCGGACAGTCTCTCGGCACAGCGAACAGCAATGGCTCCGCATATTGTTTCAAAACTGCCAGCTCATAAATCTGTGCAGAGTTAAACATTATGTCTGCCTCTTCCTGATAAGGAAAGATATTATCTTCCTCACCTCTGCGCACAGAATCCCATCGGGAAATGGTTGCACAGGCATCATTGCCTCTCGTCATGGCATCGCGGACAATTCTTCGCAGCAGACGGCCATCGGAACTTGGAATCCGGTTATGCTCATCCAAATTAATCTGGCTCAGTGCACTGACATAAATTTTGTATTTTAATTTTTGTGGAATTTCGGAAGTCAGAGCTCCGTTTAGTCCGTGAATTCCCTCCAGAACCAAAACATCCTTTTCTCCGATTTGCAGTTCTTTTCCACGATACTCTCTCCTGCCGGTCAAAAAATTGTAAGTGGGCAGAGAAATCCGTTCTCCCGACAGCAGCTGATTCAGATGTTTTGATAAAAGTTCCACATCCAACGAAGCAATGGTCTCAAAATTATAATTTCCAAACTGATCTTTGGGCGATTTTTCTCTGTCCAGAAAATAATCATCCAGAGAAATCGGATATGGTCTTAATCCTGCAATTTCTAACTGAATCGAAAGCCGATGTGAAAATGTCGTTTTCCCGGAAGATGAAGGCCCTGCTATTAAAATCACCCGCTTTTTCTCACTGACAATCTTGTCAGCAATATCAGAAAGCACCTTTTCTTGTAATCCCTCTTGAAGTAAAATCAGATGATTGATATTTCCGGAAGTAATTGTCTCATTCAAAGCTCCCACGGTGTCCACGCCCATAGTCCGACTCCACTCCCTTGAACGCTGCATCGCCCGAAATAATTTAGGCTGAGGCACAAAGCGGACAATCTCTTCTGTCTGATTTCTTTTAGGAATCTGGAGTACCAGTCCGTGCTCGTAAACAGAAATGAAAAACTTCGGAATATACGCTGTAGACGGCGCCATATATCCGTAAAAATAATTTTCATATCCATCAAGTTCATAGAGGTTAGTCTTTGATTCCCGGCGAAACTGCATAAGTTTCTGCTTTTCTTTTAATCCTATGGCACCAAAATATCTTTCTGCCTCATAGGTATCCAGAGCCTTTTTGGCAATGGGGATTTCCCTTTTGTGAAGTTCCTTCATCCTGCTTTGAATCTTTCGAGCAAATTCCTCATTAATTTCCCTGTCTTTTCGAACAAATTCACAAAACATACTATTTCCAATGGAATAATTAATTGCAATTTCTCTGGAAGCTCCCTCTCCGAGAACATCCTCACACGCTTTGAGAAACATCATCGTCGCAGTTCTTTTGTATGCCATATATCCGGTCTGCTCTCTTAATGTCACAAAACGTACATAGCTATCCTCCTCAATTACAGAAAATAACTCCTTAAGCTTTCCGTCCATATATGCAAGCAAGATCATCGGTTCCCCCGGAACTTCTACCTGCCTGGCAAGTTGTTCCAGTGTTGTTCCTTCCGAGACTTCATAAATTTGCTGATTTACAGTAACTTTTACCATAATCTGCCACTTCCTTTTTATAATACCTGATACGGACTGCCTGCCTTATACGAAATCACTTCAAGATGTGGCAGCCGCTCTTTTAAAAGCTGCGTCATATCATCAATAAAGACCTGCTCCAGCCCATAATGTCCTGCATCTATAACACATAATCCCATATCGACTGCATCAAGCCCTTCATGGTGCCCGATATCTCCGGTGATAAACAAATCTGCCCCTGTGTCTTTTGCGGCTTTTATCATACTTCCCCCTGAGCCCGGCACAACTGCGATCTTCTCAATTTCTTTCTTCGGATCACCAAACACCATAACAGAATCCAGAGAAAATGCATCTTTTACTTTCCCTGCATAATTACTTACCAAAATCCTGTCCTGCAGTTTTCCCACAATTCCAATGCCCTTTCCCTGAGCCTTCGGATGCTCTGTATTCACAGATTCTACCGGCCCTTCCGGATCAAATCCCAGCCGCTCTGTGATTCTGTCACACATACGGCAGACATCATAAGAAGTATGCATCCCATAACAGCATATGCCGTTTTGGATCAAAGTGAGAAGCTTTTTCTGAAGAAAGTTATCGCTCGTACATCTTTGAATACTCGAAAAAATCACAGGATGGTGAGCGAGAATGAAGTCCACTCCTTCTTTGACTGCCAATTCTACCGCCTGATTGGTAATATCCAGCGTCACCATGACTTTTTTGATTTCTTTTTCCTTATCTCCAACCAAAAATCCCGGATTATCCCAACTTTCCGCTGTTTCAACCGGAACTTCGCTTTCTAAATATTGAATAAGATCTCTACATTTCATAATATCCCAACGCCTCCCTGATATCATCAAGCATTGCCTGCACTTCGCTTCTGCGTTTCTTAATATGTTCTCTGGAATCATCCGTAAGCCCTTCTTTAATACGGCTGTACTTCTGATATTCCTGATCCAGGAATTCAAGAAGCACCGGATGATTTGCCAGAATTAATTCTGCACCAAACCGATAGAAACATTCTTTTTTATAAGATTCTGTTCCATGAACAGCTCTTATCACTACATAATATTTCCCATCCTCAGATAAAAATTCCTCTTCCAGTATTCGAAACCCATGATCATGAAGAAAATGACGGACTCTTTCCAAATGAGACTGTGGAGAAAGAATCAGTTCCTTTATCTCTGACAGCCGGCTAAGTCCATTTTCTAAAATTCGCGTAATCAGGTCACCGCCCATTCCTGCAATGACAACAGAATCAACTTCCCCGCGGGGAAGCTGATTCAATCCGTCTGAGAGAATCCACTGAACCTTATCTTCTGCATGTTCCTCTATAATATGCTGCTCTGCCCGTTTTAACGGTCCCGGATTTACATCCATAGCATAGGCTTTCGGACATATCCCTTTTTTCGTCAGGTAGATCGGTATGTATCCATGATCAGTTCCTACATCTGCCATTCGATACCCTGCGGTAACAAAAGAGGCAATCGTCTGTAATCGTTTTGATAATTCCATACTCACACCTAATCCAGATAATCTTTTAACTTTCTGCTGCGGCTCGGATGTCTCAGCTTACGAAGCGCCTTCGCTTCAATCTGACGAATTCGCTCCCTTGTAACATTAAATTCTTTTCCTACTTCTTCTAATGTTCTTGCTCTGCTGTCATCTAAACCAAAACGCAGTCTTAAAACCTTTTGCTCTCTCTCTGTCAGAGTTCCAAGCACTTCATCCAGCTGCTCTTTTAACAATGTAAATGCCGCTGCATCTGCCGGTACCGGTACATTCTCATCCTGAATAAAATCACCAAGATGACTGTCTTCTTCCTCACCAATCGGTGTCTCCAGAGAAACCGGTTCCTGTGAAATTTTAAGAATTTCACGAACTCTCTCAACTGGAATATCCATCTCTTCTGCAATCTCTTCCGGAGAAGGTTCTCTTCCCAGTTCCTGTAAAAGCTGTCTGGACACACGAATTAATTTATTGATTGTTTCAACCATATGAACCGGAATACGAATGGTTCTTGCCTGGTCTGCGATCGCTCTTGTAATCGCCTGGCGAATCCACCATGTAGCATAGGTACTGAATTTGTAACCTTTGCTGTAATCAAATTTTTCCACGGCTTTTATAAGACCTAAATTTCCCTCCTGAATCAAATCCAAAAACAGCATACCTCTGCCCACATATCTCTTGGCAATGCTGACAACCAGTCGCAGGTTTGCCTCTGCTAGTTTTTTCTTGGCAGCATCTCCCTGAGCAAGATGGCCGCGCTGCTCTTTTATCTGATCCTGAATGTTTTTCTTTTCTTCATCATCTTCTGTCTCGGCAAGCTGTTTGTTTAACTTCTCAAGTTCTTCTTCCGCCTTATTTCCATTTTCCATTTTCTGTGCAAGTTCGATTTCTTCATCAGCACTAAGAAGCGGTACTTTTCCAATCTCTTTCAGGTACATACGCACCGGGTCTTCGATACTGATACCGTCAGGAACCGAAATTTCTGTTTCGTCCTCTAATGTCTCGTCCAGATCATCTTCATCCTCTTCCACCGCTGCCAATGTCAAAACATCAATACCATTTTGCTCCAGATAATCATAAATTGCTTCCATCATATCCGAAGTTAATTTCATTTCTTTAAAATATGACTCAATCTGTGCATACTCTAAAAAATTCTTATTCTTTTTTCCTAATTCCACCAAGCCTGCAAGTTTCTCAGTGAATTGTTCCATTGTACCTTCCATTGATTCGTCCTTTCTTCTCTCTCCTATTTTAACCAACCTATAATGAAATATGCAGTTTCGAAAGACTGCCCTTTTCCCTGATCAGATCCTGCCATTTCAAAATATCATTTGTGGCATTCATCTGCTGCTCTATGCTGTCTTCCTTTACCCGTCGTACAATATCCGTCAATGCCTTATTGCGATCTTCCGGCGACGGACTCATCTTCAGAGTTGTATTAAACAATTCTGCAATTTTCTTCTGGTCTTCAAGATCTGTATATTGATTTAAAATTTTACCGGGAACAACATTTTTTTCCTGTTGGTACTGTTCAAACATTAACAGTGCCGCTCCATGGTAAATTGGTTCATAAAAATCATCGGGACCTATGATCCCCTGAAGCTTTTCAAATAACACCGGCTCATTTACCATCCATGTCAGCAAAAGCTTCTGTGGTTTCTTCTTTTTTTCTTCTTTCTCCTCGCTGCGCTGTAATTTTCGTTCTTCCTTCTGTGTTTCCTGCTCTTTCCTTGCGCTGATATAACCGGAAGTACCATAGTAGTTTACCAGATCTTCCAAGTCTCCTGCGCCGATATAATATTCTCTGGAAACTGCCTCAATGTAGTTTTTCCGCTCCAGCGGTTCTTCAATGAGGGATAACTGTTTTGCTGCCTCATGCTGAAACTTCGTGCGCTCCTCCGGATCATCCTGCCTGAATTGCTGTGACAAAACTTTCATTTGAAACATAAAACTGCTGACCGCCTTGTCAATTCGCTCCTCAAGTGCTTCCGGTCCAAGTCCTTTGATAAACTCATCCGGATCTTTATAGGGGTTAAGATCTAACACCCTGACCGTCAGCCCTGCATCTCTTAAAATCGGAATTGCCCGAAGAATCGCTCTCTGCCCTGCCTCATCGCTGTCAAAGGATAAGATTACATTCTCTGTATAACGTTTCAATAAATTCCCATGACCGCTGGTAAATGCAGTTCCAAGAGCTGCTACCGCATTAGTGAATCCTGCCTGATGCATAGAAATTACATCCATATAGCCCTCACACAGAATCATCTCCTTCTTTCTGGAACTTCTGGCAATCTGAAGTCCATAAAGATTTCGACTCTTATCAAATAATTTTGTCTCTCTGGAATTTAAGTATTTGGGCGTGCCGTCTCCCATAACCCGTCCGCCGAATCCAATGACCCGGTTATTGACATCCATAATCGGAAACATTACCCGATTCCAGAACTTATCGCTTCCTCCTCGTCTTTCATCAATCGTTACCAGTGCTGAGTCCTTTAAGTCCTCATCACTATATCCCTTACTCTTCAAAAAGCGGTAAAGATCATCTTGATAGATATCGGCATATCCAAGACCAAATTTCCGGATAGTCTCTTCAGAAATTCCCCGCCTTTTTAAATAAGCAAGTCCCTTCTCTCCTCGCTTATGGTGAAGCAGATAATAAAAATAGTTGGCTGCCAGTTTGTTCATCTCACGAAGTTTTGCTTTTTCGTCCATCTGCCGTTTCGCTTCTTCATTAAGCTCTTCCTCCGGCAGATCAACACCTGCCCGCTCCGCCAGATATTTTAATGCCTCCGGAAATGAGAAATTCTCATATTCCATTAGAAACGTAAAAACATTTCCTCCGGCTCCACAGCCAAAACAATAATACATCTGCTTGTCCCTGCTCACAGAAAAAGAGGGGGATTTTTCATTGTGAAAAGGACATAATCCAAAATAAGAACTGCCCTTTTTCTTAAGTGGTACATAAGTGGAAATCAAATCTACAATATCATTGCGGCTTCGCACTTCTTCTATGATTTCTTCTCCGTAAATCAAACTTGTCCCTCCTTCAAAATTCCCTCTATATATATTATTCTACATATTCTGCCGAATTCCTTTTTTCTTTCATAAGAATTTTCCGGAAATTTTCTGACACATCTATACATTGCGGCTGCCCATCCCGAATTTAGGAATAAAAAATTCTTTATAGGACTCCACTGCATAGTGATCTGTCATACCCGCAATGTAATCACAGACCACCTGTTCTTTTGTCCCGCCCTGATCCATCTGCCGTGTCAGATAATCCGGCAATTCTTCGATATGATGAAGATAATACTCATATAAAGGTTCTATGATATTACGAATCTTATGCTCCTCCTTTTTTGTTCCCGGCTCCAGATAAACACGTTCAAATAAAAACTTCCGAAGTCCGAACATGGCATTTTTTATATCTTCTGACATCAAAATATCGTCTATTCCTTCGCTTTGACTGATAATATCCAAGATCATTGTATTAATTCTTTCCCGAAATGTATTTCCGAGAATCTCCGTATATTCCCGCGGCAGTTCTTCTTCCGACAATACATTTCCCCGGACTGCATCATCAATGTCATGATTGATATATGCAATTTTATCTGCCAGACGCACAATCTTTCCTTCCAGTGTTGCCGGATTACTTTGAACAGAATGATTTTCCATGCCGTCTAAAACTTCCCACGTCAGATTTAATCCTCTGCCATTCTTTTCAATATACTCCACTACTCTCACACTCTGCTGATTATGACGGAACCCTTTTGGATTCATCTCATTGAGTACACGTTCCCCTGCATGCCCAAAAGGAGTATGCCCCAGATCATGACCTAATGCAATAGCCTCCGTAAGCATCTCGTTTAGATTCAGCGCTCGGGCTATCGTTCTGGCATTCTGAGACACTTCCAACGTGTGCGTCAGTCTGGTTCTGTAATGATCTCCCTTCGGTGACAAAAAAACCTGTGTCTTATCTTTTAGACGGCGAAAAGCCTTGCAATGGAGAATCCGATCCCGATCCCGCTGAAAACAGGTTCGAATCTCACACTCCATCTCAGGCTTTTTCCTTCCTTTTGTATGAACACTTAACATTGCATAAGGATTCAGCAGATGACGCTCTGCCTCTTCCTGTTTTTCTCTGATATTCATAAATGCCTCCCATCCGCCGATACGGCTGGTCCCGGTTTCCCAAATATGTTCTAAGAAGGATTCTCCGAAATATCTGTATTGATCACAGATATTGCATCCAGAGAAACCTTCATAATATCTTTGATCTCCTCTTCTGTCATTGATAAATATTCTGCCAGTTCTTCCACAGACGGCTCTCTTTCAAGCTCTTTGGATAAATAGGTAGAAGCCTCATCCAGACGATTGGCTTTTATCGCCATCTGCTCTCCGACACTGTCTGATCCTTTCTGAACGGCAATCGCATCTAACATAGAACTCTCCACGGCATTTTGAGCATGCATTAAAAATTCATCTGCATCTGCTCCACCGTAAATTGCCATAGCTTCTAAAAGTCCAATATTTCCTTCCTGTACAAGGTCTGCAAACAAAAGACCTTTTCCTGTATGTTTCCGGGCAATTTCAAGCACTACCGGAAGTAAACTGGATATTACCAAATCTCCGTTTTCTTCTCCCTGAATCCATCGAAAAATCAGCTCCTTTTGTTCCTTTTCATCCGGCAGATCCATCTGTGCCAGTTCTTCTTCATAAAAACGAATGGCGCCCTGTTCTTCCTGTGCTGTCTCTTTTTCATCTGCCGAATCCTCAAGATCTTCTGCACCAAGCACACGAACTCCTGCTTCTTTAAAACTTGCAATAAGCAGCCCCCGGGCTTCCTCATTTAATTGATACTCGCTAAAATAATCAAGCAATTCTTCTTTGGCAATCTGATTTCCATTTGTCTTTGCAACTGCCAGAATCTCTTCCATATTTTTTAAAAATAAATTTCTGTCCATTCCATCTTCTCCTTATTTGATCAGTGCAAAGTACGCAATCACTAAAATACCGAGAACAATCCGGTAAACACCAAATGCCTTAAAATCATTGTTTTTAATATAACCAAGCAGGAACTTAATCGCTGCAATAGACACAAGGAACGATACCAACATTCCTGTAATAAGCACTACCGCTTCTGCCCCTGTAAAGTTAAAGCCAAATTTTATGATCTTTAAGAGACTCGCTCCAAACATTACCGGAATCCCCAGGAAAAATGAAAATTCCGCTGCCACAGTTCTGGAACAGCCAAGTAAAATTCCACCAAGGATTGTCGCCCCTGACCTTGAAGTACCCGGAATCAGAGAAAGTACCTGAAAAACACCGATTCCCACTGCCATCGGATAAGAAAGTCTTTCCAGATCATTCATCGTTCTTCTGCGTCTTCTCTTGTTGCGGTTTTCAATGATAATAAACAAAACACCGTAAATAATCAAAGTAGCTGCCACTACCGGCGGATTATAAAAATGCTCATCCAGCCAGTCATTGAGTGGAATTCCAATCACGGCAGCCGGAAAAACTGCCAGAAGAACCTTGCTCCACAAAACCATGGTTTCACCCTTTTCCCGGCGGCTCTTCTTCGGAGAAAAAGGATTTAGTTTATG
>OBYP01000691.1_pt1 | contig 26174 bp, 23 predicted proteins | sample 1501461 | NCBI WGS metagenome assembly OBYP01 (sample SAMEA2580201, study PRJEB22360) | human gut metagenome | biome: human gut; feature: human-associated habitat; material: faeces | place: Denmark | collected 2008/2010 | reverse complement strand
TTACATCAAAGGGAACACAGCTTCTTGAATTAGTTCCACAAGATCTGAAAAAAGCAGATTTGACGGCAGATTGGGAGAAGAAGTTAACTGCTATTTCCGCAGGAAAACATAGTGAACAGAAATTTATGAGTGAAATCCGCGAGTATACCAAAGGGCTGATTGGAGATATAAAGACAGCAGACGGCAAATTCCGTCATGATAATCTTACCCGCCATAAATGTCCGGAATGTGGAAAATTTTTATTATCTGTTCAGGGAAAACACGGAAAACTTCTGGTATGCCAGGATCGAAACTGCGGATACAAAAAGACAGTCTCAAGACTTACCAATGCCAGATGTCCTGTCTGTCATAAAAAGATGGAGATGGTCGGAGATGGAGATAATCAGAAATTTGTCTGTTCATGTGGTCATAGAGAGAAACTTTCCGCCTTCAAGGACAGAAAGAAAAAAGAAGGTTCTAAAATGAGCAAAAAAGAAGTCAATCGGTATCTGAAAAAACAGCAGAAAGAAGCAAATGAGCCGATCAACAATGCCTTTGCAGATGCATTATCAAAAATTAAACTATAGATCCGGGTATTTTATATTATTTTTATACAAAGTATCCGGTAAGACTGTAAAAGATCAAAGATGCCGGACGTCCTGCCAGTAAAATCACAGCGAACTTAAAGAATGGCATCCGGGTGAGTCCTGCCAGCATAAACATCATCCGGTGCACATGGCAGAATGATTGCTGCGGCAAAAACAATGTCAAATTTCTTGCCGCTGTTGAGTTTGTCCATATATTTATCGTATATTTCCGGCGATACAATTTTTTTTACAAAAGTTTCGCCGTAGCGTCGTGCAAGATAGAAGTTTGTAAAAGACCCTGCGATAATTCCGATATAGCTGTAAAGAAATCCCCAAAGCGGACCAAACATAAAAACTCCGGCAAGACAGGTGATGCCTCCGGGAACAATGGGAAAGACAACCTGAAGAAATTGAATCAGGATAAAAAGCGCAGGTCCCAGATATCCCGCGTGGGAAATCAGCATTTGAAGCTGTTCTTTACTGGTAAATAAACCGGTCTGTATGCCGTAAATCAGAAAAATAGCCATAGCGCTAAGGAAGAATACAGTAGTTGCGTTGGTAATATACTTCATTGTTTTGCTGTTCATAAACCCCACCATCCTTCGTGAATTATTGTTTCTGAAATCATTGTACAATAGCTTTATTTCAGAATTCCATAGATATTCCTTACAGCTTTCTTACATTTTTGTCATGTAGAGAATAAAACAATGAAAGCCCCTTGTAAAACATTATGTTTTACCGGGGGCTTTTTAGTTAGTCTCATCTGTGGAAAGCCGATGAATCAGTCCAATCAGAAGCATAAGATCATCATCACTCAGTCTCTTCATACCGTTGACTGCTTTTCTCAGAAGCTGAGGATTGACAGCATCGGAATCAAAAAATTCCAGGGGAGTAATCTCGAAATAATCACAGATTTTTAAAAATTGGATCATAGAGGGCATTGCTCTGCCGGAGGAGATTGCCTGAATATAGCTTCGGTTCTGCCCGAGATCTAAACTCATTTGATATTCGGAGATATTTTTCTTAAGCCTCAGCTCAGTAATACGGTTTCGAATAAAGTCTTTGTCCATAGATCGTTCCTCCTATGATATAGAATAACAAAATCACTTTCTGGACGATGCGGATATAATGTGTTATAATTTTAAAAAAATGCAATATAAAGCATATTATTTACGTTATTTCATTTTATAATACGTAATTTAGAGGACAGGGAGGAACAATATGAGGGATTACAAATCAGAAATTGCGGATGAAGATGCGGTATATAAGAGATTTAATGAATTTCTGTTTTCCTGTCTAAAAGAGGATAAAGAGAAAGTTTTATCAGAAATAACGGATCATTTTTTTGCAGTGGGACTGGTTCACAGCCAGATGATACAGAGCAAAAAAGAGATGGAAGAAATCTGGACAGCCGAAAACAATGCTTTGAAGGGTGTGATAGATTATGAAATCAGAGATTTTGCAACAACCTGTCCGGCAGAAGGGTTTATGGAGTGTTTTTGCACGATAGTTTTTCACAGGGAAGACACCATTATAAAGAATTGCCCATACTGTATGAGTGCAGCGGCAGGATTTTTAAAAGAGGGAGATCAATACCGTCTTTTGCATATGTTTTTATCGGAGTCATATTTGCCGGAAGAATTTTTTGCAAAAATGTTTCAGGAATATAAGGCGGATTCTTATGTGTCAGATGAGTCTAAATATGTTGCCCAGGATCTGTTCCTTAGTGTGCTAAATGATGCGGTCAGAGATCCTCTGACAGGAGTATATAATCGAAGAAGAGGGGAAGGATTGGTTGAAAAGGTATTGCAGGGCAACACATCCTATGTGTTTTTGGTATTGGATATTGATCATTTTAAGGGGATTAATGATCTCTATGGGCACCAGGAGGGAGATCGGATTTTGCAGTATACGGTAGATTTGATGCGGCGCTCTTTTCGGGGGTCAGATATTATCTTCCGGCTGGGCGGTGATGAGTTTGTAATTTTTGCATACCCTTGTGACGACCCGGAAGTTATGGAGGTGAAACTTAAAAAAATTAATTTGCAGTTTCAGAAGGAAATCAAGCAACATTATAAAGAAAGCAAGGCATCCTTGTCGTTTGGAGGAGTTTGCGGAGAAGGAGAGGTTGCTTTTCAGGAATTATACCAGAAAGCGGACCGGGTCTTATATGAGGTAAAGCGTTCCAGAAAGAACAGACAGATGATACGAAAAATTGACAGTATTTCAGAAGAATAGTAAAAAAATCGGATCGAAAGATTCGATTTTTTTGTGTTTCATGGGAATATGTCATAGGATATGTTACAATAATGTCACTATTTGATGTCACTATTGTATGTGGACAAAACTGGGATATATACATATTGTTTTTATGAAGATATGTCTATATAATAATACATGAAAGGGATGAAAAAATGTCAAAAGAATCCGGATTAACAAAAAGACAGAAATCAATCATCAAAATGCTGATTCAGTTTAGTGCTGACAACCCAATAACAATACAGGCAATTTCAGCGAAGTTAAAATTAAGTTCCAGGACGATTCTTCGAGAGATGCCTGACATTGATCGCTGGTTTGAGGAGAATGATTTTCAACTGATAAAGAAACCAAGAGTGGGTCTTTATGTAAAAGAGGATCAGGAAACAAGAAAATTCATCGGGGAACTGGTGGAGATGGATCACGACAAGTTTGGGTATTCTAAGGAGGATCGTCAGGGAAGAATTATATCAGATCTTCTAATGCTTAATGAACCACTAAAGTATTTTTATTTTACATCCCTTTTTCGTATTTCGGATGGAACGCTGACCAATGATTTGGATGAGATCGAACAGTGGATGAGTCATTATAACTTATCGCTTGTTCGGAAACCGGGAATCGGAATTTACTGGACCGGGAAAGAGGAAGACTACCGTCAGGCAGTAACGATGATGCTTCGCAGGAAACTGGAAGGGCATATGCTGTCAGAACTTTTTCATAATGAAGAAGTGATGCAGAGCGGGCTGTTTTCAAATGTGACGCAGGACTTTTTCAATGAGGCTGTGTGGATGGTTCAGGAATTACAGAATTTGCTGGATATTCAATATACGGAGCGTTCAATTCGACACCTGTCTTTGTATTTTACGGTTGCAAAAAGCAGGATTTCTCAGGGACTTGAAGTAGATAGCGACGGAAAGAATCTTGCACCGATGATGCATCTTCCGGAGTGTCAGATGGCAAACTGGATTGGAAGCAAAATAAGCTATGCAGTAGGACATCAGGTTTCAGAAGGAGAAGTCTACTGTATTGCAATGCAGCTTTTAACAGCAAAGATATGGAAGAACAAACATGACAGCAAGTATGACGAAGAAAGTTTCAGAGTGCGGCAGATTGTTATTAAGATCACATTGAATATGGAAAAGCTTCTGGATATGGAGTTTCTGGGAAATACTGTTTTGATTGACGGACTTTGCAATCATATGAAGCCGGCGGTCAACAGGATTCGAATGGGGCTGTTTGCAGAGAATACCCATATGGAGATGTTGAGAGAAAAGTATATGGATGTTTATCAGGCGGCGGTAGAGGCATGCGGTTTTCTGAAAGAAGAATTACAGGTTTCAGAAATATCAGAAGAAGAGTTAGGCTTTATTGCAATGTACTTTTGTGCATTTATTGAAAAGCAGAAAGAAGAAGACAAACACTTCCGGGTATATGTTGCCTGTCCGCATGGAATCGGAACTTCCCAGATGTTATCCGTATACTTAAAGAGAGATTTTCCGCAGCTTCGGATTCAGAAGATCATATCAAGTGCCGACATCAAAGTAGAAGAACTGGTAGAGGAAGAAATTGACCTTGTAATTTCGACTACAGAGCTGGATCTTGCATTTCCGAATGTATATGTTAGTTCTATGTTGACAGAAACCGATAAGATGATGATTAAGACAGCATTGTCGAACATTCGTAAGAAACACAAAAAGAAGCCGATAAAAGGGACTCGAAAGTCAAAGAAGACTCGAAGAAGGAATATTCAGTATATGGTAACTCTCGGCCAGGAGATACTTCAGGTATTGGATAACATTAAACTTTCTATAGGAGAGAATCTTCAAAGTAAGGCAGATTTGATTGAGTATGCGGGAACTGTATTTGCAAGAAGTGAAGAAGATGCCGGAAAGATTACGGCAGAACTTTACAAAAGAGAAGAACTTGCCAGTACTTTTATTCCGGGCATGAATGTATTATTTCTGCATAGTGAGACAAAAGGTGTAAAGCACTGCCGATTCGGTTATATTTATCTGAAGGAGCCGATTGCAGAGCAGGAATTATTGATTCGGGGAGCAGTGCTGATGCTGATTCCCAAAGAAGAAGGGAATCGGGTTTTTCGGGAGGTAATGAGCGAAGTCAGCGGAGCTCTTGCCGAAAAAGATCAGATTATTACATATCTGTTCCAGAAAAACAGAAAAGCCGTGGAGGCCGAACTTGAGGCAAGCCTCGGCAGCTATTTTGAAAAGATTATGAAAAGAGAATGAGAATTTGAGATAAGGAGGATTTTGTGACATGAAAAATGGATTACAAAAATTCGGTAAGTTTTTAAGTGCAATGGTAATGCCAAATATCGGAGCATTTATTGCATGGGGATTTATTACAGCGTTATTTATTGCAGATGGATGGATTCCAAATGAGAAATTAGCGTCTATTCAGCCATATATGCTGACATTTCTTCTTCCGATTCTGATCGCTTTTACAGGCGGAAGACAGGTCGGAGGTGATCGTGGAGGTGTTATGGGAGCCATCGCGGTTATGGGATGTATTGCAGGTGTCGGAGGTTTTGACGGACAGCCAATGTTAATGGGAGCTATGGTAATGGGACCATTTGCAGGATGGGTAATTAAGACTTTTGACAAGGCAATGGACGGACATATGCCAGCAGGATTTGAGATGCTAATTAATAACTTCTCTGTTGGTATTCTGGGCATGATTGTTGCAATTATCGGTTATTTCCTGATCGGACCGTTTATGTCAGCGGTTCTGGCAGTATTAACAGCAGGAGTTAATACTCTGGTGAATGCAAATCTTCTGCCACTGTCAGCAATCTTTATTGAACCGGCAAAAGTATTATTCTTAAATAATGCGTTAAATCATGGTATTTTTACACCAATTGGAATTGAGCAGGCGAAAGAAGCCGGTAAATCCATTATGTATATGCTGGAAGCAAATCCGGGTCCGGGACTTGGCGTTTTAATTGCATATATGTTATTTTCAAAGGACAAAGTTACAAAATCATCCGCACCGGGAGCTATTATTATTCATTTCTTTGGAGGAATCCATGAGATTTATTTCCCGTATGTATTAATGAATCCGATTGTAATTATCGCGCCGATCGTAGGTAATATCTGTGCAATTACATTTTTCACTATTACAAAATGCGGACTCATCGGACCATCATCACCAGGTTCCATCATTGCATACCTGTCAATGTCTCCAAAGAGTCAGATGGTACTGACAATACTTGGTGTATTAATCGCAACTGTAGTATCTTTCCTGATTGCGTCACCGATTATTCGTATGGCAGACGGAAAGAGTCTTGAGGATGCTCAAAATGATATGGCAGCAAAGAAAGCAGAATCTAAGGGAATCGTTGTAGAGTCCGGAGAGAAAAAGAATGCAGACGAAGTAAAGAAAATCGTATTCGCATGTGATGCCGGAATGGGATCTTCCGCAATGGGAGCTACAAAGTTTAGAAATCGCGTGAAAGCACAGCGTCCGGATCTTACAGTTATTAATACATCTGTAGACAATATTCCGGCAGATTGTGATATCGCAGTTGTTCAGGCAGTTTTAGTGGACCGTGCAAAGAAATCTGCACCACAGGCACAGATGGTTATTATTAACAACTTCCTTCAGGATCCGAATCTGGATGCTCTGTATGATCAGATGACATCACAGCCGGCAAGCCAGAGCGAGACAGCTGTAGCTGCAGAAGAGGCAGTTTCTGAAGAACCGGCTCTTAGTGAATCTAAGATCCTTGTGGAAGAAGGAATTAAAACAGGTTTAAAATCTGTTGACAAATATGAGGCCATTCGTGCAGCAGGAAAATTATTAAATGAACTTGGATATGTAGAAGAAGAATATATTGAAGCCATGGTGAAGAGAGAAGATACTGTAAGTACTTATATGGGTATGGGTGTTGCAATTCCTCACGGAACCGGTGATGCGAAAGAAAGAGTTCAAAAAACAGGAATCGTTATGCTTCAGTATCCGGATGGTGTAGATTTCGGTGAGGAAAAAGCACAGTTAGTTTTCGGTATTGCAGGCATCGGGGATGAACATTTAGGTCTTCTTGCCAAGATTACAGAAGTCATTGGCGATGAAGAGAAACTGGACCAGTTGAAGAACACAAAAAATATTGACGAAATTATGGAGATGTTTCAGTCATAAATAATCCGTAATGATACAGATCAAAATAGTTTTTAATCTTAGGAGTGAGAAAAATGAAAAAAGCAATTCAGTTTGGAGCAGGGAACATTGGACGTGGATTTATCGGAGGATTACTTTCTAAAGCAGGATACCATGTGGTATTTGCAGATGTAAACGACCAGATTATTGACAAGATCAATGAAGACGGAAAATACACAATCTTTGTAAAGGATGTAGAAAGCAGCGAGATTGTAATTACGGACATCAGTGGTGTAAACTCCACAAAACCGGAACTGATTGATGAAATCAAAGAAGCTGAGATTATTACAACTGCTGTCGGACTTCGTATTCTTCCGATTATTGCACCGGCAGTTGCAGAGGGAATCAAAGCCAGAAAAGAAGCCGGATCAAAAGCATGTTTAAATATCATTGCGTGTGAAAATGCAATCAAAGGAAGTTCTCAGTTAAAAGAGGCTGTTTATGGACACTTGAATGATGAAGAGAAGGCATATGCGGATGAGTATGTGGGATTCCCGGACTGCTCTGTAGACCGTATTGTACCACCGGTACGTCTTGACAATCCGATTGATGTTGTTGTAGAAAACTACTATGAGTGGAACGTAGAGGAAGCATCTTTTAAAGGTGAGATTCCTGCGATTGAAGGAATGAATCTTGCGGATAATCTGATGGCTTACATTGAAAGAAAGCTGTTTACTTTAAATACAGGACACTGTATTACAGCATACCTTGGAAACTACAAAGGTTATAAGACGATTGATGAAAGTATCGCAGATGAAGAAATCTTAAAAATTGTGAAAAAAGCAATGCAGCAGAGTGGAATGGCATTGGTTCACAAATATGGATTTGATAAGGATACACACTTTAAGTATATTGAGAAAATCTTAAATCGTTTCAAAAATCCGTATCTGGTGGATGATACAGCCCGTGTCGGAAGAGAGCCTCTTAGAAAATTAAGTGCTACAGACCGATTGACAAAACCGACAATGACTGCGTTGGAATATGATTTGCCGGTAGATGCACTTCTTACCGGAATTGCAGCAGGATTAAAATATGACAATGCAGAAGATCCACAGAGTGTAGAACTTCAGGATAAAATTAAAGCATCAGGAGTGAAAGAAGCATTAAAAGAAGTTTCAGGAATCACAGATGAGAAAATTCTTAGTAATGTTGTTGAAATTTATGATGCAATGTAAACACAATTTACGGGTGTAAATTTATATTTCAAATAGTGAAAAGAAGTGATATTGGGCGTCAGATCCTAATATCACTTCTTTTCATAATAAGATTTATTTAATTTCTTCAATTCCGGCAATATCCGGAATACACATCATAGAGTAGTTGGTATGATAGATAACAAACCCCGGCTTTGATTTCGGCGGCTTTTTCAGTTCTTTGCGCTGAATATAGTCAATCTCTACTTTTGGAGCCTGTCTGCCTTTAGAATAATAGGCTGCCAGACGTCCGGCTTCTTCAAAGGTTGCATCCGGCAGGGTTTCTGCCTGTTCTTTTCGTACGATAACATGGGAGCCGGCCATATTTTTAGCATGGAACCACCAGTCTCCGCCATTTGCAAATTTAAAGCTAAGTTCATCGTTTTGGTAGTTGTTCTTTCCTACATACATATGGAATCCATCAGAGGAAACGAAATGGAGAGGTTTGGATTTGGAAGTGTTTTTACTTCCCTTAGAGCCACGTTTTTTGATATAACCGTAATCGGTTAATTCTTCTTTGATCGCCTGTAAATCTTTCTCATTTTCTGATAAAGAAAGAGCTGTAGAAATAGAATCCAGATGATCAAGGTCTGATTTTGTCTCCAGAGTCAGTTGTGAAAGAGCCTCATAAGTACGTTTTAATTTGTTATACTTTGCAAAAAATTTCTTAGAGTTTTCTAATGGAGTCCTATCAGGGTCCAGTGGAATGGTAACTTCCGTATTCGTATAGTAGTTGGTGCAGGTCAGGGATTTGGCATTTGGCTCCAAATTATAACCATAAGTCTGTGTAAGTTCTCCGTAGATTCTGAATTTTTCTCTCTTTTCTGTATCCTTAAGCTGACGGACTTGCAGATCATATTTTTTGCTGGTTCTTTCTAAGGCAGTCTGAACAATTTTTCGAAGATCTGAAGATTTTTGCTTCATCCTTGTATATTTTTCTTTTTCTGAATAATATCCGGTAAGAACATCGAAAATAGAGTCAAATTTTTTCACAGTGCAGTCAGGATAAGAGGTCAGAGAAATACAGGAAAACTCTTTCGGTTCATCGCCGGAATATACAATATTCGGAGTATAGTCGTGATCGGTGATGAGCGTATTCAGTTTGATTAATTGTCCGTAAAGTCCGGCGGCAGAATCTTCAGAGAGAGAATCTGTGGAAGCGTTGCCGTCCAGACCGGCACGATAGCAGAGTTCATTGGCAATTAAAGGACTCATACCGGTAATAGAAGTATAGAGTGTTTTGCAAAGACTCAAGGGTTTTTTCAGTATTTTTGTATAAAAATCTTCTGTGGTCAGAGAAGATAAAGATTGTTTATCTTTGGACGGAGGATAGATATAAGTACGTCCTGGAAGAACCTCACGTACAGAGCTTATATTGGCAGAAATATGCTTAATGCTATCTAAAATGAGATCATTATGATCTGCAAAGATAATATTGCTGTGTTTTCCCATGATTTCTACAATCAGACGTTTTTGACAGACATCACCCAATTCATTGAGATGTTCAATGGTAATTTCAATAATTCGTTCAAAGTTCGGCTGAGTAATTGAAAGGATGCGTCCGCTGCTGATGTGCTTTCTTAAAAGCATGCAGAAATTCGGCGCCTGCATTGGATTTGTCTTAGACTCATCAGACAGATAGACCAAGGGCAGGGATGCGCTGGCAGACAAATGAAGCCGATATGTAACACGTTCTTTTTTTATCACCAGTGTAATTTCATCTGATTCCGGCTGATAAATTTTATAAATACGTCCGCCAATAATTTTATCGTTCAGTTCTTTCGTAATATTTGAAATGACAAATCCATCGAATGCCATGATAAGACCTCCTGTATTGTTCAGTATCGTTCGGTTCACACAATTATAACGGATGTAGTATTGTAATTCAAGAAATTTCTATTTATAATATTAAATACCAAAGTAAATCAGCGGAATTTGGGAAGCAACGTAAAAACGGAGGAAAGAAGTTTGAGAAAAGAAGCATCCATAGAAGCATGGAAAAAATTATATGATATTACATTAAAGTTAAAAGAAATGGAACCATGGCAGGTTTTCGGAGACTCTGAGTTGATTGCAGTCGTTCCAAAAGGAAAAGAAGAACCTGTATTTTGCAGTATTATGGGAAAGTATAGTGGGAATCAGGGAATCGCAGTATTTGAAGGTCATGAAGGACTGGGGGATTTTTATATGCTTGCGGGGGCGCAGGACTGTGACCTTCCATTGGAATATTTGATGAATGAGCATTCCAGTCTTACTTGTTTTGTCGGAAGCATGATGAATGTTCCGCAAAACCAGAGAGAAGTCATTGACCAGCTGGATCTGCGCTTTAAAAATATTGAAAGCTGGGTCTACTTCGTTTCTTATAAAAAAGGATATCAGCCATATCTTTTAGATGCTGAGGAAGTAGAATTTTTAACAGAAATATATGAAAATCTTTATATGGCAGTTCAGGCAGTTATGAATGGAGAGCTTCAGGCTGATTTTGCCGGCGGTGAGGGAATTGTCCGAAAATATAAAGAAGAAACAGGTACCTGGGAGATGTTTGCAAATGTAATTCCAAATGTAGAGAAAGAATTCCCGGCTGTGATGCTGGAAGATGAAAAATTAAAGAAAAGTCTTAAAAAGCGTCCGATGCTGGACCTTACGGTTTTGCTTGACTTTAATTATCTTCCGGTAACTATAGAAGCGAAAGAAGGAGAACGACCGAGAAATCCACTAATGTTTATGGCGTTTGATGATGATCAGAATGAAATCATTGCAATGGATGTTTTGGAAGAAGACGATGAGGAAATCAGTCGTGCCCTTGGATTTTTTATAAGTTTTACAGAACAGCATGGAAGGATCGGCACAATCAAAGCAAGAAATCCATGGATTTTTGGTGCGCTGCAAGATATCTGCGAGTATTGCGGTGTGGCATTGGTTTATGATCCTGTGGAAAAGCTGGATGAAATTTTTAAAGAAGTGGTTGACCAGCTTTAGGTTTTTGTATTAAGGAAAGGTATATGGTTGACAAATAGATCGATACTTGATAAAATACAGAAAGATTTCACGTGTTAGCGAAGTAGCACTTTAATTTGATAAAGTATCAAGGAGAAACGAATTATGAATAAAAAGAGAGTCCATACACCGGAAGGTGTTAGAGATGTCTATGGTATAGAGTGTGGACAGAGGACAAAGATGAAAGAGAAACTGAATCAGGTATTTGCCTCTTATGGATATGAGGCAATCAGGACGCCTGGATTTGAATTTTTTGATGTATTTAACAGTGAAAAAGGAACGGTTTCTTCCAGAGAGATGTTTAAATTTTTTGACCGGGAGGGTAATACTTTAGTACTCCGTCCGGATGTTACACCGTCCATTGCCAGATGTGTCGCAAAGTATTTCAATGAAGAAAAGATGGGAATCCGTCTTTCTTATGCAGGAAACGTTTTTTTGAATAACTCCAGTTATCAGTTAAAATTAAAAGAAACCTGCCAGCTTGGAGCAGAGCTTGTGAATGACGATTCGCCACAGGCTGACAGCGAGGTCATTGCCATGGCGATTGATTGTTTCTTAGCGGCAGGACTGCGGGATTTCCGTATTTCAATCGGTGAGGTAGAGTTCTTTCAGGGATTAACAGATTCGATTGCAGAGGAAGAAGTAAAAACATCTCTGAGGGAATTTATTTTAAATAAAAACTATTTTGGTTTAATGGAATATGTGGAAACCCTGGACTTGTCTGATAAGATAAAAGAGGTTTTCCTAAGATTTAATGAACTGAATGGGGACGTAGAAATTCTTGATCAGGCAGAAGCCATGGTTGAAAATGAGATTTCCAAAAAGGCGATTGAGCGTCTGCGCAAAGTGTACGATATCTTAAAATTATATGGAAAAGAAAAGTACATAAGTTTTGATCTTGGAATGTTAAATAAACATAATTATTATACAGGAATTATTTTTAAAGGTTATACTTACGGAACCGGAGATGCCGTATTAAAGGGCGGCCGATATGATAATCTGATCGAGCAGTTTGGAAAGAAAGCGCCTTCTGTGGGATTTGCTATCGTATTAGATGAACTTATGATGGCTATGAGAAGACAGGGACTTGCCATGGAGGCAGAGCATACAGAAGTAATGATTTTGTATGCAGATTCATTGATGAAAGATGCGGTTGCCAAAGCAGGTGAGCTGAGGAAAAAGGGAAGATCCGTTGTTTTAGAGAGAAAAAATGACGAGATCAGCCGTGAGGAATATGAACGATATGCAGCAGATCACCGAATCAGTGAAATCTTATATTTTGTTTCATAGGAATGAGTGAAAGGAAGGAAATAATACATGAGATACATAACATTTGCGCTGGCCAAAGGGCGTCTGGCGAAAAAAACTTTATCCTTGCTGGAGCAGATCGGAATTACCTGTGAGGAAATGAAAGATGAAAAAACAAGAAAGCTGATCTTTGTCAACGAAGAACTGAAATTAAAATTCTTTTTGTCAAAAGCCAGCGATGTTCCGACTTATGTTGAGTATGGGGCAGCAGATATCGGAGTTGTAGGAAAAGATACCATATTAGAAGAAGGAAGAAATCTCTATGAGGTATTGGATTTAAAATTCGGAGCCTGCAAAATGTGTGTTTGCGGACCGAAAGAGGCAGAAAAATATTTAAATGGAAATGAAATTATACGAGTAGCTTCCAAATATCCGCATATTGCAAAAGAATATTTTAATAACCAGAAGCTGCAGACTGTGGAAATTGTAAAATTAAACGGTTCTGTGGAACTGGCTCCGATTGTTGGATTATCTGAAGTAATTGTAGACATTGTAGAGACAGGAACAACCTTAAAGGAAAACGGGCTGCAGGTGCTGGAAGAAATCTGTCCTCTGTCTGCGAGAATGGTAGTAAACCAGGTGAGTCAGAAGATGGAGCAGGAGCGGATCAGCAAGATCATTGCAGGATTGAAAAAATTGTTGGATGAGAAAAAATAACAGGAGTATACAGCATGAGAATTGTGAAGATAGATAAAGATTCCATCGCCAATATTTTATCCGATTTGTTAAAGAGGAGTCCGAATCATTATGATGGATTTCAGGAAAAAGTCGATGCAATCATTGAAAATGTAAAAAATAATGGAGATCAGGCTGTCTTTGATTATACAAGACAGTTTGACGGAGCCGAGATTGATAAAAGCAATCTTCTTGTTACAGAAGAAGAGATTCGTGAGGCCTATGAACAGGTGGATGATAAATTAATTGAAGTCATCCGAAAAGCGATTCAAAATATCCGGGATTTCCACGAAAAACAGCTGCAAAAGAGCTGGTTTGAGACAAGAGAAGATGGAGTAATGCTTGGTCAGAAGGTAACACCGATGGAGAGCTGCGGTGTATATGTGCCGGGAGGAAAAGCTGTGTATCCATCCTCTGTACTGATGAATATTGTACCGGCTCATGTGGCAAGGGTAAAAAATATTGTGATGACAACTCCGCCGGGAAAAGATGGAAAAGTTACAGCCAATACACTGGTTGCAGCAAAAGAAGCAGGGGCAGATAAGATCTATAAAGTCGGAGGAGCGCAGGCGATTGCGGCTTTGGCATTTGGAACAGAATCAATTCCAAAGGTTGATAAAATTGTCGGACCGGGGAATATCTTCGTTGCACTTGCAAAGAAAGCCGTTTACGGAAACGTAAGCATTGACTCGATCGCGGGTCCAAGTGAGATTCTGGTATTGGCAGATGAAACGGCAAATCCGAGATATGTGGCAGCAGATTTACTGTCTCAGGCAGAACATGATGAAATGGCAAGTGCGATTCTTGTGACAACCAGCAGTGAACTGGCTCAGCGAGTATCTGACGAGGTGGATGGTTTCCTTAAGGAGCTTTCCAGAAGAGAAATCATGGAAAAATCACTGGATTCTTTTGGTTATATTCTGGTTGCCAGTGATATGAAAGAGGCAGTAGACACTGCCAATGCCATTGCATCAGAGCATATGGAGATTATGACAGCCAATCCGTTTGATGTGATGACAAGAATTAAAAACGCAGGGGCAATCTTCATTGGTTCCTATAGTTGCGAGCCTCTGGGAGATTATTTTGCGGGGCCGAATCATGTGCTTCCGACGAACGGAACAGCAAAATTTTTCTCTCCGTTGAGTGTGGATGATTTTATTAAAAAATCCAGTGTGATATACTATTCAAGAGAGGCATTAGAGCCGGTTCATAAAGATATTGAATTTTTTGCAGAGCAGGAACAGCTCACAGCACATGCCAATTCAATGAAAGTACGATTTGAAAACAAACAGGAAGGATAAATACTATGAGTAGAACAGCATCCATAGAACGAAATACCAGTGAAACAAAGATTCGCCTTACGCTGAATCTTGATGGCAGCGGAAAGACAAATATTCATACAGGAATAGGTTTCTTTGATCATATGTTAAACAGTTTTGCCCGTCATGGTTTCTTTGATCTTGATGTAGAGGTAGACGGAGATCTGTATGTGGACTGCCATCATACCATTGAGGACGTGGGAATTGTCCTGGGAGATGCCATTAAAAAAGCAGCAGGAGATAAAAAAGGAATCAAGAGATACGGTTCTTTTATGCTTCCAATGGATGAAGCCCTAATGCTTTGTGCCGTTGATCTGTCCGGACGTCCGTATTTTGTTATGGATTGTGAATTCAGTGTAGATCGTGTCGGAGAGTTTGACACAGAGATGGTAAAAGAATTCTTTTATGCGGTTTCTTACAGCAGTGCCATGAATCTTCATCTGAAGAAAGTCCATGGAGAAAATAATCATCATTTGATTGAGGCTGCATTTAAAGCTTTTGCGAAAGCGCTGGATGAGGCAACTGCAATGGATCCGAGAATTCAGGATGTACTGTCTACGAAAGGAGCATTATAATGGAAAATTTAACATTGATTCCGTGCGTGGACCCAAAGAACCCTGTGGAGTCCGCAAAACAATATAACCATACCGGAGCAGATGCCATTGGATACTATGAAGAACACGCATCCATTGAAACAGTGAAAGCAATCAAAGAGGTGATTGATGTTCCGCTTTATGTGGGTGGAGGCATCGAAGATTTAGAAGATGTAAAAAAGGTTCTTTATGCGGGAGCCGATAAGATTTGCCTTGGAAAAGCTGTTCTGGTGGATAAAGAGATTGTAAAAAAAGCATCAGACCGTTTTGGAAAGAGTCAGGTCATCGTATCCGTGAATCTTGGCGAGACAGAAGATTTGACAGGTTTTGCAAAAGAGATGGAACGTTTAGGCGCGGGAGAATTACTTATTTTAGCAGAAAATGGGTATGCTAAGAATGCCGGACAAATTGAAAATCTGAAAAACGAAGTATCTCTTCCGATTATGGTCAGTGTCGCAGAAAAAGAAGCGACAGCAAAGACGGCAAAAGCAGTTCAGGCACAGAGCCTTGCAATTACGGGCGGAGAGGAATTTTCTGTCCTGGATTTGAAAAAACAATGCAGAGAACAGGGAATTAACGTCCTGACACTGCAAAGTCCGATTTCATTTGATGAGTTTAAATTAAACAGTGACGGTATGCTGACAACCGTGGTACAGGATTATAAAACAGGGGAAGTTCTGATGGTTGCCTATATGACAAAGGAAGCTTTTGAACAGACCGTAGAAACCGGAGTTATGACGTATTACAGCCGAAGCAGAGATGAGCTTTGGGTTAAAGGAGACACATCCGGGCATTATCAGTATGTGAAGTCATTGTCGATTGACTGCGACAGGGATACGCTTCTTGCGAAGGTTCGTCAGGTGGGAAAAGCCTGTCATACCGGACATTATTCCTGTTTCTATACAGATCTTATAAAAAAAGAATACAAAGATGATAATCCGATGAATGTATTCCAGGATGTGTATGATGTCATTATGGACCGCAAAATGCATCCAAAAGAAGGATCTTATACGAATTATCTGTTTGATAAGGGAATTGATAAGATTCTTAAAAAAGTTGGAGAAGAATGTACAGAAATTGTAATTGCTGCAAAAAATCCGGATCCGGAAGAGATGAAATACGAAATTTCAGATTTTCTGTATCATCTGATGGTATTGATGGCAGAGCGTGGAATGACCTGGGAACAGGTAACACAGGAACTTATGGAAAGAAAATAATTGTCTTTCGGGACTCGATTTGGTATAATCGGTCTTATAGGATGAAGGAGGCATGATATGACAGCGTTTTTATCAGAACTCATTTCTTACGTATTGAAATTTGTGATTCTCATGGCATGTTCCGTGGGAGGTGTCTTTTTTGGAATGCAGCGTGCAAAGAAGAAAAAGAAAGTTAGTTAGACAATACGGATTTAGAAGACGACTTTTTTAGCTGCATGAGAAACGGATTCTTATGCAGCTAAAAAAACGCTTAAAAGTATTTTTCAAATGCGCCCTGCGCGTGACCGCCGGATCCCAATAGATAACCAGTTACATTAGGAGGATGAAGAATTGAAAGCATATGGAGTGAATGAGCTCAGAAAGATGTACCTTGATTTTTTTGAGAGCAAAGGTCATCTGGTAATGAAAAGTTTTTCCCTGGTGCCTAAAAATGATAACAGCCTGCTGTTAATCAATGCAGGAATGGCGCCGTTAAAACCATATTTTACAGGGCAGGAAGTGCCGCCGAGAACAAGAGTTGCTACCTGTCAGAAGTGTATTCGTACCGGAGATATTGAGAATGTCGGAAAGACAGCAAGACATGGTACGTTTTTTGAGATGCTGGGAAATTTCTCTTTTGGAGATTATTTTAAGCATGAGGCCATTGCGTGGTCCTGGGAGTTTCTCACAGAGGTTGTGGGACTGGATCCGGAGAGATTATATCCTTCTGTCTATTTAGAAGATGATGAAGCATTTGAAATCTGGGAAAAAGAGATCGGAATTGCACCGGAACGTATTTTCCGTTTTGGAAAAGAAGATAATTTCTGGGAGCATGGTGCAGGGCCTTGCGGACCATGTTCTGAGATTTATTATGACCGTGGAGAGAAATATGGATGTGGAGAGCCGGGATGTACAGTAGGATGTGAGTGCGACCGTTATATGGAAGTATGGAACAATGTATTTACCCAATTTGATAATGACGGACATAATCATTATACAGAATTAGATAATAAGAACATTGATACCGGAATGGGACTGGAACGTCTGGCAGTGGTTGTTCAGGATGTGGATTCCATTTTTGATGTAGACTCCATCAAAGCAATCCGTGATAAGATTTGTGAAAAAGCAGGAGTTACTTACGGTAAAAACTATGATCAGGATGTTTCTGTGCGCGTGATTACAGACCATATTCGTTCTGCATCTTTTATGATTTCTGATGGTATCATGCCATCTAACGAAGGAAGAGGATATGTACTTCGACGTCTGATCCGACGTGCGGCAAGACACGGAAGAATGCTTGGAATCGAAGGATTATTCCTGGCAGAATTGAGTAAAACTGTAATCGCAGAGTCAAAAGACGGATATCCGGAACTTGGAGAAAAGGCAGAATTTATTTTCAAGAATCTGACACAGGAAGAAAAGCAGTTTAATAAGACCATTGATCAGGGACTTTCTATTCTTGCGGATATGGAAAACGATATGAAGAAGACCGGAAAGAGCGAGCTTGCCGGTGCAGACGCATTTAAACTCTATGATACTTATGGATTTCCGCTGGATCTCACCATCGAGATTTTAGAGGAGAAAGGGTTTACCGTAGATCAGGCAGGCTTTGAGAAGGAGATGGAGATTCAGAGAGAGACTGCCAGAGGAGCCAGAGCTGAAACAAACTACATGGGAGCAGATGCAACCGTTTATGAGCAGTTAGATCCGGCAATGACTTCTGAGTTCCTGGGATATGATGAGCTGACCTGTGAGGGAAAGATTATTGCCATGACAACAGAAACACAGGTTGTGGATCAGTTAGAAAAGGGACAAAAAGGTACGATTATTGCAGATCAGACAACGTTCTATGCCACCAGTGGAGGACAGGAAGCTGATAAAGGTGTTATTTTAAGTGATTGTGCAGCTTTTGAGGTAGAAGATGTGATCAAATTATCCGGTGGCAAAATCGGACATGTAGGACATATGGTTGATGGAACCTTTAAGATTGGAGACCAGGCGGTGTTCCATGTGAATGAGAAGAATCGTAATCTTGCGCAGAAGAATCACAGTGCTACACATTTGCTTCAAAAAGCACTTCGTGAAGTTCTGGGAACCCATGTAGAGCAGGCAGGATCATTGAACAATGCTTCTCATCTGCGCTTTGACTTTACACACTTCTCACCGATGAGTGCAGAAGAGATTCAGAAAGTCGAAGAGATTGTGAATTCTAAGATTGCCGCGAATCTGCCGGTAGATACAAAAGTAATGTCAATGGAAGAAGCAAAAGAAACCGGAGCCATGGCATTGTTTGGAGAGAAATACGGAGATAAAGTCCGAGTTGTATCGATGGGAGACTTTTCCGTGGAACTGTGCGGGGGAACTCATGTAAAAAATACCGGAGCAATTACGGCATTTAAGATTTTGTCTGAGACAGGAGTTGCTTCAGGAGTTCGCCGTATTGAGGCGATTACCGATCAGGGAGTCTTTGACTATTATGATCAGGTAGAGGCAAAATTAAACGAGGCAGCAGCCCTGCTTAAATCTACTCCGGCAGCCATGTTAAAGAGAATAGAATCCCTCCTTCAGGAAGTAAAAGAATTAAAGGGAGAGAATGAGTCTTTAAAGAGCAAACTTGCCAAGGATGCCCTCGGTGACGTTATGGATCAGGTGGTCGAGGTTGGAGGCGTGAAGCTTCTGGCGGCTGCGGTAGAAGATGTGGACATGAATGGACTCCGTGAATTAGGAGATAACTTAAAAGAAAAACTGGAAGAAGGCGTTATTGTACTTGCTTCTTCAAAAGCCGGAAAAGCATTTCTTGTTTCCATGGCTACAGAAGGTGCGATGAAAGCCGGAGCTCATGCAGGAAATCTGATCAAAGCCATTGCGGGATGCGTTGGCGGAGGCGGAGGCGGACGCCCCAATATGGCGCAGGCAGGAGGAAAAAATCCTTCCGGAATTTTCGAAGCTGTAAAAAAAGCAAAAGAAGTTTTAGAAAGTCAAATTTCCTAGTTGACGAAATTTAAAAATATGGTATAATAATCTAGTGCAAAAAAATAAAACCCAAACAGTCCTATGCACAAGTACAAGACTGGAGGGGAGGTCGGGAATAGAATGTCTAACGTAATCGTTAAAGAAAATGAATCTTTAGATAGCGCTCTGCGCAGATTCAAAAGAAACTGTGCAAAAGCAGGAATTCAGCAGGAGATTCGCAAAAGAGAACATTACGAGAAGCCAAGTGTAAGACGTAAGAAAAAGTCTGAAGCTGCTCGTAAGAGAAAGTCAAAATAATTGAAGATAAAGCATCATCTATCTGGAAACAGGTATATGGTGCTTTTTTTCTGCATATATTAAACCAAATGCCGCCTTTGGAGGGATTTCATGAGGAAAAAACCGAAAGAAGTCATTGCAAAAGGTCTTTCGCTTCCAAGAGATGTGGTATTCGGTGATTTTATCATTACATTGACAGGCAATCAGGAAATTCTGATTGAAAACTATCGGGGGATTCTTTCTTATAATGATCAGAAAATCTCGATCCAGGGCAATCATGTAGTGCTAAACATCTGTGGCAGCCATCTTGCCATTGACTATTATTCTCAGGAGGCTATGAAGGTTCTTGGCAGAATAGAGCGGTTGGAATACATATAGGGGGAGCAAAGCGTGATAAAATTACTGCATTTTTTGTTGGGACGATTGTATTTCGAGATCCATGGTCAGAATATGGAGCGATTTTTGAATTTGTGTGCAAAAAATAATCTCGTATTATGGGATTTAAAACCGTGCAATGAAGGATATCAATTTTTTATCCGAAAAAAATCGAGAGATATGTTAATGTCATTGTCTGAAAAAACGAATTTGGAACTCCGCCCAATGAAAAGGTCGGGTCTTCCCTTTTTTTTATCGGAACACCGTAAGAGAAAGGCTTTCTTTTTTTCAGTCATTTTTGCAGCCATTATGATGTTTACATTAAGCCAGTTTATATGGGAAATTACGGTTTCCGGAAGTGAGATTTATTCAGAAAGCGAAATTTTGAAATATATTACTGCCAATTTTTATAAACCGGGAACGCTCAAGCAAAAGATTGACTGTAATCGGCTGGAGGAACATTTGAGAGAAGATTATGATGAAATTGCATGGGTCTCCTGTTCTGTGCAGGGTACGCGGCTTCATGTCGAATTAAAGGAAACTTTGGATCGGGAAACAAAACAAAATCCGAGAAAGCCATGTGATATTGTCGCAAACAAATCAGGGATTGTTACAGGGCTGTCAGTGAAAAGCGGAACGCCGCTTGTGGCAGTTGGGGATAGCGTAAAAAAAGGAGCAACGTTGATTTCCGGGCTGATTTACTATTACAGTGATGATTTTCAGGTGACAGAAACAGATAAGATTAAGGCAGACGGAGAAATTACGATGAGAACCAAAGAGTCTTATAAAGAGGCAATTCCGGTGGAATACTATGAAAAGAAGGCAACGAAAAAGAAGACCAGAATAAAAAGTCTGTATGCAGGGTCATTACAATGTCAGATTCCCATAGAGGAACCGGATCAGCATATGGATGTTGTAGAAAAAAAGTATCCGTTGAAACTTGGTAAAGCTTTTTATCTTCCGGTTGGCGCGTATGTGAGAACTTATCAATCATACCGTGCGGAGAAAAAAGTACAGACTATGAGACAGGCAGAAAAAAAACTCAGTGAAAAATTTAAAAAATATCTGAGAAAGAAAAAGAAAAATGGAATTCAGGTAGTTCATCATGAAATTGAATATAAAAAAAGAGGAAACGAGTACGTGGCAGAGGGGAAAATTATTCAGGAAGAGAAGGTTGGAAAGATTCGCAATATCCGGTCATTAACAAAGAAACAGGAAAACCTGATCGCCCCGACCACTGCCCGTCCACAATAATTTTTTCAGAGGGGGTGTTTAGTTGAAAAACTTTGCGTCAGGTGTTAAAATACAGGAGAGTATACGTAAAGGAGCTTCAAAGATGAATCCAGTTGAAATTGAGATGAATTTTCCGGCACAGCATGGCGGAAATGTATTCGGGCAGTTTGATGCCTATATGAAAAAAATTGAAAAGACACTGCATGTCAGTCTGATTCTTCGAGGAGATCAGTTAAAATGTATCGGAAGCCAACCGGCGGTTGATCATGCGGTAACTGTTATTGAGGAACTGCTGGAATTGTCAAAGAGAGGGAATGTTGTCACAGAGCAGAATGTGAATTATGCACTCTCTTTGTCTATGGAAGATCAGCCTGCAAACCTGCTGGAGCTTGACAAAGATGTCATATGCCATACCGTTGCAGGGAAAGCAGTAAAACCAAAGACTCTGGGACAGAAAAAATATGTAGAAGAGATCAAAGATAAGATGATTACATTTGGCGTGGGACCTGCGGGAACAGGAAAAACCTATCTTGCCATGGCAATGGCAATTACCGCTTTTAAAAGCGATGAAGTAAATCGCATTATTCTGACTCGTCCGGCCATTGAGGCAGGAGAAAAATTAGGATTTCTTCCCGGTGACCTCCAAAGTAAAGTCGATCCCTATTTAAGACCGCTGTATGATGCGTTATATGAGATCCTCGGCGCAGATGCGTTTATGAAAAATATGGAGAAGGGGCTGATCGAAGTAGCTCCTCTTGCTTATATGAGAGGACGGACGCTGGATAATGCTTACATTATTCTGGACGAGGCACAGAATACAACACCGGCACAGATGAAGATGTTTCTGACTCGAATCGGATTTGGATCAAAAGCCATCATTACCGGTGATTTAACGCAAAAAGACTTACCGTTTGACAGTATTTCCGGTCTTGAGGAGGCTTTAAAAGTCTTAGGGAAGGTCAAAGAAATCGGAATCTGTGAATTGACGAATAAGGATGTGGTAAGGCATCCTCTGGTACAAAAAATCGTTGCGGCATATGACAAGTATGAGGAGACAAAATCTACAAGAAAGAATAAGAACACCAGAAAAAACAAAAGATAAGGAATATTATGAGTATTATAATCGAAAATGAATTTGAGGGAGAAATTACAATCCCTTATGAAAAAATTGCGCAGGAAGTCATAGAGGCAGCCATTGACTATGTACAGTGTCCGTATGAGTGTCAGGTCAATCTTATTCTGGTTGACAATGAGACTATTTGTCAGGTGAATAATGAACAAAGACAGATTGACCGGCCTACGGATGTTCTGTCATTTCCCATGGCAGAATATGACGAACCGGGGGATTTTTCGGGGATAGAACAAGACCCTATGGCATTTGATCCTGAAAGCGGGGAATTCCTTCTCGGTGATATTATGATTTCCATGGACAAGGTGTCAGAGCAGGCAAATAATTACGGACACAGCAGAGAAAGAGAATACGCTTTTTTAATTGCTCACAGCATGCTTCATCTCTTCGGGTATGACCATATGGAAGAAGAAGAACGGGTTTTGATGGAAGAAAAACAGGAAGAGATTCTTACGAAAACCAGATATACAAGAGACGAAAGAGGGTTCATATGAGTAAGAGCAGAAAAAATTCGTTTTTAATGCAGGGGATGATTCTGGCAGGAGCATCCATTCTGTGCAGAGTGATCGGGCTTTTATATCGGAGTCCTCTGTTTGGACTGATCGGAAAAGCAGGTGTCGGGTATTATAGTGTTGCATACAATATCTATAATATTATTTTACTGATATCTTCTTTCAGTATTCCTCTTGCTGTATCAAAATCAATTTCTGCAAGGCTCGCAAAGAAAGAATACATCAATGCCCAGAGGATCTTTTATGGTGCTCTGGTTTATGCTGCGGTAGTAGGAGGAATTGCGTCACTGGTTGCATGGTTTGGCGCACCGGTTTTTGTAGGGGAACAAAAAGGGGCGGTTCTTGCTCTGAAATGTATTTCTCCGACGATTTTCTTTTCGGCAGTGCTGGGAGTGCTCAGAGGATATTTTCAGGGACATAATACGATGGTTCCGACCTCGATTTCACAGATTATAGAACAGATTTTAAATGCTATTTTCAGTATATTAATGGCATATGTTTTGATTCTTCCGTTTCTTCCGTCCGAAAAAATCACTTATGCCATTGCAAGTCACGGGGCGGCGGGAAGTGCGATTGGAACAGAAGTCGGAGTGATTACCGGATTGATCTTCTGTCTGATTATTTACAAAATGTATCATTCCAAAGTAAAGATTCAAATGCGTCATGATAAGACAAAATATATAGAATCTTACCGCAATATTTTGAAGATTCTTTTAATGACCATTACACCGGTTATTTTAAGCACGGCGATTTATAACTGTTGTCCGACGATTGATATGACATTGTTTAGTTCCATTTTGGTAGACAAGGGAATGAAATCATTTAAAGTTTCTGAATTGTATGGAGTATTTTCAGGGCAGTATAATGTATTGATTAACATTCCTCTGGCAATGGCTTCAGCACTGACGAATGCGGTAATCCCTAATATTTCCGGGGCATATGCGCTTGGTCAGAGAGAAAAAATGAATGAAAATATTCAAATGGTTATTAAATTTACGATGATGATTGCAATTCCTTGTGCAGTTGGTCTCGGAGTTTTGAACGTGCCGATTAATGGACTGATCTTTGGAGTGGAAAACGGAGTCGGGTTAGGAGCCGGACTTTTGCGTGCCGGTGCTGTTTCTGTAGTATTTACCTGCGTGTCTACTGTTTCCAATGGAATTTTGCAGGGAATGGACAAGATGAGAGTTCCGATTTATCATGCGGCGATTTCTGTTTGTGTCAATGTGGTAATTTTGTACATTGGTTTGACGCAGACAAGTTTAAATACGTACACGCTGGTATTGGCAACGACCGGATTTTCGATCGCCATGAGTCTGTTAAATGCAATGTCTATTCGCAAATACAGCGGGTACCGTCAGGAATTTGCAAAAACCTTTTTGAAACCTGCATTCAGTGCGGTTTTGATGGGAATTGTCATAGGAGTGATTCAGTTCGTAATATTCCGTTTTCTTCCTTACGGAAGAGTCGGATTCGCAGTCTGCCTGATTCTTGCGATTCCTCTTGGAGCGTTGGTTTATTTTATCGGAATTATCGGAACGAAGATGTTTACGGAGGAAGAGCTTCGCAGTGTTCCGAAAGGAATGCTTATTATACGGCTTGCCAAAAAGCTGCGGCTGCTGTAAAAATTTTTGTATAAAATACATTTCTTTGGAAATAATGAAGCCAAAGGAGTGGTTTTCTACATGAATAAAGTAAATCGTTTTTTATTAATTTATATTGTTGTTATTACCGTTTTATGCGGCTATATGTATTATGCAGCATTCTATAAAGAGGACGTGGGGAAGAATAAGCAGATTCACCAGGTTCAGTCAACGGTGACGGAGGCATCTACAAAAGTTTCAGTGACTACAACGGAGCAAAAGATTACCTATGGATTAAAAATCAAAGATGGTACTCTTGTCGTGATAAACAATCATACAAAAGAAGTGTTTGAGTATACGGATATGAAAAAAGAAGATCTTCCGGAAGATATTTTAGAAATGCTCCGGAATAAAACGGTATTTGAAGATCAGGAGGAAGTATACCATTTTCTTGAGTCTTACAGCAGTTAGTCTTTTGATCATATGATGCCGGGATATTTGGGAGGATAAGGATGAAATATGATGTGATCGTGATCGGCGGGGGAGCTTCCGGGATGATGGCTGCAATCACAGCGGCGGTCAATCACAGGAAGGTTCTCCTGCTGGAGCGAATGGATAAACTCGGAAAAAAGATTTTGGCAACAGGAAACGGAAGATGTAATTTGTCTAATGGATATTTAGATGAAAATTCTTACCGTGGAACACTGCCGCATTTTCCTTATGGAATGATTCAGGAATTCGGATTGGCGGAATTAATTGAATTTTTTGAATCCCTGGGGATGCTTGTGACGGAACAGGGCGGATATTATTATCCGGCTTCTTTGCAGGCGTCAACTGTGGCAGATACTCTAATTGGCAGGATACGAAGTCTGCCGATTGACGTTGTGACAGAATTTTATGTGGAAAGAGCGCAAAAGAAAAAGGAAACGTTCTATGTATATGGAAACGGACGGAGTTATCAGGCTCAACATTTGATTCTTGCTGCCGGAGGCTGTGCACAGGAGAAACTTGGAAGCGATGGAAGCGGCTATCGTCTGGCGAAAGGATTTCATCACAAAATTACCGACACATTTCCGGCGCTGGTTGCGCTGGAAGCGAATGGAAACTACTTGAAACAGATCGCGGGAGTTCGTAATGTCTGTGATCTTACGGTGCGTGCCAATGGCGAAGTGATTGCCCGACAGCGGGGAGAGGTTCAGTTTACCAAATACGGAATTTCCGGAATCCCGGTATTTCAGATCAGTCGATTTGCTATAGATGCCATTCGGAAAAAGAAAAAGGTGACGGTCACTTTAAACTTAATGCCGGAAATGATAACTTTAGAAGAAACTGCAAGAAGTTTTTTGAAATGCTGTGGCTATAAGACGGCAGAAGAATTTTTTCAGGGGTTCTTGAACAAAAAATTGGTATATGGATTATTTACCCGGTTAAAAATCGATCCCGGACAGCCGGTAACAAATTTGTCAGAGAAGGACTTTATGAGAATTCTCGCACTGATTCGGGAGTTCCCGGTAGAAATCAGCGGATATAAAGGATATGACATGGCGCAGGTAACTGCCGGAGGAGTATCTACAAAAGAAGTCATTCAAGGGAGTCTGGAATCAAAAATACTGCCGGGGTTATATATTGTCGGGGAATTACTGGATGTTGACGGAACATGTGGAGGATATAATCTTCAGTGGGCTTTTACATCCGGATATATTGCAGGAAGCAGAATATAAAGATCAGAACATAAAAAAGCAGAAGATGAGATTCTTAGAATCTGTCTTCTGTTTTTTTGTTCCGATTGATTATGGAGCACTTGACAAATAATAATA
>OBYP01000685.1_pt1 | contig 26591 bp, 27 predicted proteins | sample 1501461 | NCBI WGS metagenome assembly OBYP01 (sample SAMEA2580201, study PRJEB22360) | human gut metagenome | biome: human gut; feature: human-associated habitat; material: faeces | place: Denmark | collected 2008/2010 | reverse complement strand
ATTCCCTCCAAAAATATATAAATATCGCTTTATTCCCTTCTCTTTTACAGCAGCTCTGCCTGGCATCTTCATCCTCCATAAAAAAATCACATGAATATTAATTGTTCGAATTTTCTTCTCTTTATTCTATTAAAACATTCTTCTTGCAATATTACAATCATTTTTTGCAATATTTTAATTTATTTTGCAATATTTCTGTTTTTTTATGGAGTCTTGAGCTGATTTCTATATATAATTTCCAAAACGATCTCTCTCTGGTTCTCTTCCTTCCAGGATCAGTTGATCCAACAGCGGAAAACGATACGTCTTTCCATCATCTCCGATTCGAATCTGCTTCTTTGTCAGATTCCAGATTATTTTCATTTCTTCTTCTGTTAATTCAAAGTCAAAAATATTCAGATTTTCTTTGATTCTCCCCGGATTGGCTGACTTCGGCACAGCACCGAATCCATTTTGAATATGCCAACGAAGAATAATCTGACCCGGCGTTTTCTGATACTCCCCGGCTATTTCTGCAATCACAGGATCTTTCAGCGGACTTTCCGCTTTTACAGTTTTCTCCCCTTCTTTCATAGTCTTGCTGTCTTTTCTGCTTTCTCCTGCTGCCGCAAACGGACTCCACGCAACCGGAAATATATCATTCTCCTTACAGTAATCCACAATCTCATGCTGTACCAGATACGGATGCATTTCGATCTGATTTACCATCGGCATAATACCGGTTTCCTGAGCACACGCTTCCATATGTTCCGGATAAAAATTGCTGACTCCGACAGAGCGAAGCATCCCCTCCTCATATGCTCGGACGAGAGCTTTCCAGGTCGGCACATACATATCTTCTCCGGGCCAGTGAACCAGATACAAATCAAGCATATCGAAACCAAAGCGTTTTAAGGATGCTTCTATTGCATACAATGTATTATCATATCCCTGAAAACGATTCCGAACCTTCGAAGTTACAAAAACTTCCTCTCGTTTTTTGCCGGATCTTAAAATCCCCTCTCCCACGGCTTCTTCATTCAAATAAACCTGCGCTGTGTCAATGGCACGGTATCCTGATTCCAATGCAAATTTCACCATCTCTGCACAGTCTTCTCCCTTTAGTTTCCACGTTCCAAATCCAAGCACCGGCATCTTTACGCCATTACGCAATTCTCTTTCTTTCATCATTAATTCTCCTTTCGCCAAAAAGGCGCGGAATCATCCGCACCTTTTTTCTGCTATTTACATCGCTAATTTAAAGATTTCTACGATATCTTCTGTATATAATCTTTTCACCCATCCAATGGCTCCATCCTCATGGACAACTCTGACACGTTTTGCCATTTTCTCCATGACTGCTTCATCCAGATTTTCTACTCCCGGCACATCGCTTAACTTCGTAGGAACCCCAAGACTCTGGAAGAATAATTCCAGACGATCAATCGCCTCAAGCACTGTACGCTGTGGATCTTCATAATCCATAGCCACACCCATAACACGAGTTGCCCATTTCAGGAATAATTTCATATTATCTTTGTATACATACTTCATCCACGCAGGTGTGATTACTGCAAGTCCTGCGCCATGTGTCACACTCTGATATTCTCCGGATAACTCATGCTCGATGAAATGAGCTGCCCAATCACCGGTTCTTCCCATTCCGGTCAATCCATTGTGAGACAGAGTAGATGCAACCATAATATTGGCTCTTGCATCATAGTTTTCAGGATCATCCTTTAAAATTCTTCCACATTCCATACATGTGTGGAAAATTGCCTCACAAAGATAATCTGTTAAAATATCATTCTCTTTCTCCGGTGTAAAATATCTTTCAAAGGAGTGAGACATGATATCAATAATTCCACATGCCGTCTGGAATGGCGGCAGTGTCATCGTCAATTCCGGATTCTCAATGGCAAATCTTGCCCGGTTAATATCGTTATCGCAGAAACGCTTTAAGCTTTCATCTGCTTTTGTGATAACACAGCTGTTCGAAGCTTCACTTCCTGTTGCCGCAATAGTTAAGATTACTCCGAGAGGAGTACTCTTTGTCGGCACATCATGCGGAACTCCATCTTCTTCCACGAAGAAATCCCACACATCCCCTTCATAAGGGAGACCCATCGCGATCGCTTTGGTAGAATCTATAACACTTCCTCCGCCGATTGCCAGAAGGAAATCAACTCCTTCTTTTTTACAAAGCTCGATTCCTTCATATACCAGAGATAAGTGAGGATTCGGAACAACTCCGCCCAGTTCTACAACTTTCAATCCATCTTCACGAAGCATATCGATGACTTTATCAACGAATCCGTTTTGTTTTACAAAACCACTGTCATGATGAACCAGCACTGTAGTTCCGCCGAACTCTTTAATCCATTTTCCTGTTTCCTTTTCCGCATCCTTTCCAACAACTAATCGAGTCGGACTAAGAAAATCAAAATTATTCATATCTATTTACCTTTCGATTACTCCATATTTGCGTGACGTTTAAACAGATCTTTATCTGTCTGGTTTGTAATCTTCATTAAATCCATAACCATAGCGTCATATGTAATCCAGCTTAATTCCTCAAAAGAAGATCCGGATGCCTGTACACTTGCTTTCCCTTTTCCTTCAACTTTTTCTGTAACACCAGGAATTTTAATCGTAGCATCTGCCATAGAACCGATTTTATTTTCCGGGAACATTGTTAATGTTGCCACTTTCGCTCCCTGATCTTTTGCTTTCTGAGAATTAGACACTAAACTTGCTGTATTTCCGGAACCTGATCCTACGATCAAAAGATCCCCTTCCTGAATAGACGGTGTTGTCGGTTCTCCGACAAAGTAGACAGTATATCCAAGATGCATCAGACGATTTGAAAATCCTCTTGCCGCAAATCCGGAACGACCTGCTCCGCCAATAAAAATTCTTTTTGCTTCTGTAATCAGTTTTTCAACCGCTTTTAAATCTTCGTCATTAATTGTTTTTGCATTTTCTCTTAACTCATCAATAATTGCAAAAATATTTGTTGCTTCTGTCATTTTACCACTCCTCCGATACAATCTTATAACATAGCTTCTTTGATAGCTTTTGCTTCTGCCACAGGATCTTCTGCATTTCCGATTGCACTTCCAACAATCACAACATCCGGTTTTAATGCCACATATTTAGCGATTGTCTTGCTGTTGATTCCACCTGCAACTGCAATTTTAGATTTTTTCGCACACTGAACCATAACTTCCAGATCCTGAATCGGCTCTCTTCCAACTGCCTGCGCATCTGCTCCGGTATGTACTGCCAGCACATCAACTCCGACTTCTTCCAGCTCTTTTACTTTTGCAGGGATATCTTCGATTGTAATCATGTCTACAACTAACTGTTTTCCATAATCCTGAGTTGCTTTGAACGCACCTTTTACAGTTAATAAGTCAGCAACCGCACATACAGTTACATAATCAGCTCCTGCTTTAATCGCATTCTCTGTTTCAAAATATCCGCCGTCCATGATTTTGCAGTCTGCCAGTACTTCTTTATCCGGAAAAGCTTTTTTGAAGGTTTCTACTGCATTGTTTCCGGCATCCAGACAAAATGGAGTTCCGATTTCGATAATATCGACATAATCTTTTACTTTTTCCATTAATTCTAACGCTGCATCCATTTTCATTTCATCTAAAGCTAACTGTAATTTCATTGATTCTTCCTCCTAAAATTTAAATGATTTATTTTGATTTCTTATTTCTGTTCTTTTAATTCATTGTAGTTTTTCACAATTTCATTAAACATTCTTGTTCCTTCTTCAATTCCTGTAAAATGAGGGATTGCTTTTTCAATGCCATTGTCTGCCACATACTGAAGTAATTCTACAGACTGTTCATCCGCTTTTACATCAAACAGGAATGCTGCTGCAATTCCTCGAAGAAGCATTTCGTTTGGAAGTCCAAGCTCTTCACACTGTGTTGCAGGTCCTACCAGACGGTCGTTTGGTCCAAGTTTACGCATTGGTGCTCTGGAAATACGTTCTACCGTATCTGTGATTCCAGGTGTTAAGAAACGATTTAAAGCGAAGGTTACATATGCTTCCATTGATTCTTTTGTAAATCCATGTTTCTTTTCAACTAATGCTGCCACTTCCATCATGACCTTTCTGGTCATTTCAACATTTTCCTCTTTTGCAAAGTAGTCCTGTATAATTTCGATTCCCATCAGATGAGCAATATATCCTGACCATGCGTGACCACAGTTGATAACATATAATTTTCTTTCCAGGAATTTCTGAAGATTGTCTGTATACTCAGCACCTTTGATCGGCGGATTTGCCGGATCTGTTAATTTGTCAACCTCGACAACTAATTCGTGATCTTTTCCCATCTCGATTCCATCACGGCCATCGCGATCTGTACCGAATACCATACGGTCAACTGCCGTATTCGGAATTGCCGCAATTTTATCCACTTCTTCTTCCGTAATAATTCCGGTTGCAATAATTTCTTTCTTCAGCATATCACCACAGAATAATGCATTTTCACACGGAATAACATTGACTCTTTCTTTTCCGGCATCCAGTCTTGCTTTTAATCCTTTTGCAACATTTCCTGCTATTTTCGGGAAATTGTCTGCGAGTACCGCTGTTGTCACAAGATCCGCATCAACAATTGACTGAACAACTTCGTCCGGCTGCGTAATCGGTGATAACGCAGAAACCTTATCGATTTCTTTTCTTTTATAATCCTCTTCGATTACATATAAGTAATAATTGTGATATTTATTTAATTCTTCATTGACTTTTTCATTTACATCTACAAACACAATTTCATATCCTGTGTCATGCAGTAAGTCAGCAATGAATCCTCTACCAATTTTTCCTGCTCCAAAATGTACCGCTTTCATTTTTCTTCCTCCTCAAATGAAATAATCTTACTTTATTTCTATACTTCAATTCCCGGTGACTCTGCTTCGTAATCAAGAAGTTCTTTCAGTTCGTCATCCAGCTTCATTACCGTTAATGCCGCTCCGTTCATATCAAGAGATGTTACATAATCTCCAATAAACACTTTGTAAATAGAAAGTCCCTGTTCTTTCAGGTATGCTTCAATATCATCATACAGAACATAAAGTTCCATAATCGGTGTAGCCCCCAGACCGGAAAGCAATACTGCAACTTCATCTGTGCTGTCTGGTTCTAAATCATCCACAACTGCTTTTGCCATATCTCTGGCAATTTCTTTTGCAGGCTTTAATTTCTGAACATTAATTCCCGGTTCTCCGTGATGTCCGATTCCAAACTCCATATTTCCATCTTCAATCTGGAAGTTCGGATGTCCTACCGCCGGAATTGCACAAGGTTCTAACCCCACACAAATACTTCGGGTGTTATCTACTGCCTTTTGTGCCACTTCGATCACTTCATCCAAGTCTGCTCCCATTGCAGCTTTGGCTCCCCCGATTTTCCACATAAAGACTCCGCCGGCAATTCCATGACGTTTTTCTTTTGTTTCTTTCGGTGAAGATGCCACATCATCCGTTGCTGTCACAAATTTTACTGTAACTCCCTGTTTTTTCGCTTTACGAACTGCCATTTTGACATTCATGTTGTCGCCTGCATAATTTCCAAACAGACATGCAACACCTTTTCCGGCATCCGCTTCCATAAACGCCTCATAAAATGCCTGAGCCGATGGAGAAGAAAAAACTTCCCCTACTGCAACTGCATCCATCATATTTTTTCCTACATATCCTAGAAACGCCGGCTCATGTCCGCTTCCCCCACCGGTTACAAGTCCTACTTTTCCTTCTACCGGCGCATTTTTATATTTTACAACACGATCATTTTTCTCAGAACGCACAATCAAATCACTATGTGCCTTTACAAATCCCTTGACCATATCTTCTACGATATAATCCGGATCATTGACAAATCTCTGCATCTTTCACTCCTTCTATTCTAAATTGGTATGTCTTCCCATCATTTCTTCACTCGTCTGGTGAAGATCATCCATCAATACCATAATGGTGCTGTCATAGACAAGCCAGCTCATCTGCTCAAACAGATTTCCCATCGGCTGAACTGACTCTGCCAGATTCTTTTCTCCCTCAGCCTTTTTCGGAGTTGATCCCGGAACTGTCACAACAACATCAGCCATCTCTCCGATTGTATGATTCGGGAACATGGTTACTGTCGCGATCTTTGCTCCCACTGCTTTTGCCTTTTCTCCCATAACAATTAAGCTCTGTGTTGTTCCTGATCCTGATCCAAGAATCATCAGATCCCCTTCCTTAATCGGCGGACAGGAAATTTCTCCTACGAAATGTACATCAAATCCCATATGAAGCAGACGATTTGTAAAACCTCTTGCTGCCAGCCCTGAACGTCCTGCTCCTGCCAAGAAGATTCTTCCTGCCTGTTTCACTGCATCTGCCAGTGCCTGCACTTCTTCTTCTTGTACCATGCCGGAAAATTTTGATAATTCATCTGTGATAATTTTTAATTTCTTTGCCTCCATAATGGTCCTCCTGACTAAATTTGCATTCGTGTTGTGTTTTTATGTGTTGTTTTGTTGCTTTATAGTGTTATAATACATCCGTATGCCACATGTGTCAATGGTTTTTCTTTTATTTGTGTGTATTTTTAAGTATTTTTGTGTACCAATTGACGTAGCGTTGCAAATATTGTAAAATAACATTAATGATACATATAAAAAGGAGGATCTTTATGGGGAAACTAATTGCCGCAGAACGGCAAAAAGAAATTTTAAAACTTCTCCATGATAACGGCAGCGTAAAAATCGGACAGCTTGCAGAACAATTTGATGTTTCCCGGGAAACCATTCGACGTGATTTGTCCTACTTAAATGAAATCGGTGCCGCACAGAGAAGTCACGGAGGAGCAACCTCTATGTACGAATTTGGGAATATCCCGATCGAAACACGAATCAACAAAGATGCTGATCTCAAAACAAAGTTGTGCGAAAAAGCTCTCGAATTTATTCCGCCGACCGGTGTTATTTATCTGGATGCCGGCAGCACCATCGTTCACATGGCGAAACTTCTCGCTCAGCGTTCCGGGTGCACAATTGTAACATGCTCTTTAAGTGCTGCAAATGTATTGATTAACAGCGACAATACAACCATCATCACCGGGGGACAACTAAACTCAGCAAATATGTCTGCTGAGGGATTCCAGACAACAAACTTCATTAATAATTTGAAAGTAGCTGTTTCCTTCCTTGGCACCAACGGTTTTGAACAACATCGCGGTCCTGCGGTTTCTGATTTTGCAGATGCCCAGACCAAACAGGCAATTCTTCCGAATGCCAAACTAAATATTGTTATTTCAGACAGTTCCAAAGCTTCTACTTCCGCTTTGGTTCAATATGCCAGTTGGAGAGATGTGGATTATTTTATTACAGACAGTGATTTGCCAAAACCACTCTATGATATGATCTCTGAAATGACCACAGTTATTCTCGTAGATGCATAGGCGGAAACTTTCTATTGCATCTGGTCGCATCCTACGCGGAGCGTTTTTTGTACAATTAGGAAAGTTCGCCGAACTTTCCTAATTGTACAAAAAAGTCGTTCGATTCTGCCCATGAATCGAACGACTTTCTACATATTTTAGTACTCTGAGTGTATTACCCGAGTGACTAGCTCACTTACAATCTCTATTCTAATACATTTTTTTATAAATTTGAACAATTTGTTCTTTGGTTGGATTCCTTCTTGTGTTTGCCGGGCTTCCACTTGCAATCGCATCGTCTGCCATCTTGTCAATTTTGGAGAAGAAATCTTCTTTATCTACACCAAATTCCTCCAGGGTCTGAATGTTTAACTTGCCGCACAAATCAGATACCGCGTTTATAAACTCCCCAGCACCCTCCTGCACAGTCATTGTCTCGCGGTAAACTCCGATGGTCTTTGCCAGTTCACAGAATCTTTCCAGGCACCCTTCTACTGCGAATTTTAAACACTCATTCAACAGCATCGCATTTGACAGCCCATGAGGAACATGATATAGTGCACCGATCGGCCGGCTCATTCCATGGATAATGGTTACAGATGCATTATTAAATGCCATACCAGCTTCCAGTGCCGCAATCGCCATGTTTTCTCTTGCTTTCTGATTTCCTCCGTCCTTATAGCAAACATAAAGATTCTCAAAAATCTTCTTTACTGCTGATTTTGCAACGGTATCCGTCATAGAGTAAGCTTTGACAGAAGTATAAGCTTCTACTGCATGACACAGTGCATCCAATCCCGTTGCCGCCGTCACAGACGGTGGTGCGGTCATCGTAAAGACCGGATCAATCACTGCCATATCCACCATCAGAGAAGGCCCCTTTAACAACATTTTTACCTGACTGTCTGTATTGTTAATGATCGTGAACTGTGTTGCCTCGCTTCCTGTTCCTGCAGTTGTCGGAATTGCACACATCGGCGGCAGATCTCCCTCAATCACCTCACCAAAAAATTCATTAATATCTTTCCCTTTTGCAGCAACCGCTCCAATCGCTTTCATACTGTCGATAGGACTTCCGCCTCCAATAGCAATCAGGAAATCACAGACTTCCTGTTGATACAGTTTCACTCCCTGTCGAATCATATGATCAGACGGCTCACTGTTAATTCCGGAATAAACGGTATAGGCAACTGAAACTTCATCTAAAATATCGGTAACACGCTGCAGATTTCCCAGTTTCACCATCATATCATCGGTAACAATCAATGCTTTTTTTCCGAAATTTCGAAAACTTGCGGCACTTTCTTTCAGCGCATTTTCCCCCATTATAATTTTTGCAGGGGTTATATATGTATTTGCCAAACTTCCTCACTTCTTTCTCTTTTTTATCTAATAAACGGATAATAAAATTTCTCTTACCTGTTCAGGGCTGATATCTACCGGATTGTTATCCATACGACCCTTTGTGAAAGTTCCTTCTACAATGGAATCAATTCCTTCTTTCGGAATACCAAAGGCTCTTAACCGCATATCAACAATTCCTTTGCTTGTTTCGTCCAGCCAGTTTTTCAAACCGCCATGTTTTTCTAACACTTCAAACAACATATCTGCCAGAACTGTTTTTTCCCGATTAATTTTTGAAACCGCATCCAAAGATAATGCGCAGGCAAGACCATGTTCCAGTCCGTACTGCATCGTAATCGGATAACTAATAGAGTGGCATGCCGTAGTTCTTGTTTTTGCAAATGCCATTCCTGCTAACAGGGCTCCTCTGGACATTGCCGTTCTTAATTCCAAATTCTCCGGATCTTTTAAAACTTTCGGAAGATTTGTCATAATCAGATCAATCGCACGAAGTGCAATATCTTTTACAACATAAGTTGTAGGTTTTGCCCAAAAAGATTCCATCGCATGAGATAATGCATCTAATCCTGTGGATAATGTCAGTCTCTGAGGCAGTGTCAGTGTAAGATCAGGGATAACAATCGCTTTTTTCGCATAGTTTTCCTGGCAGTCAATCGAAAACTTAGATACTTTATTTACATCCCAGATAGTAGCAAACCTTGTTACCTCTGATCCCGTTCCTGCTGCAGATGGCAGTGCAATGATATCAATAAACTGATGCGGTTCTGTATAACTCTTATTTCTTAATGCTTCCGTTACATTATCTAAATTCGGAGTAATTCCTTTTTCTTTAAACAGATAGTAAAAAGCGCTGATTGCTTTTCCTAAGTCAATGGTACTTCCACCGCCGATTGCAAGAATCTGTGTCGGATTCAAATCTCCGACAATCTCCAGTGCATCGATAATATCCTGCTGTGTCGGATTTCCCGGACAACGGCTGACCCAAGCCAGATATCCGGCATCAACTCCTGCCTGAATCTCTTCTGTAATTCCCCAGAGATCTGTTGTAAATTTATCACACATTACAAGCGTTTTGTTACTTTCATCGCAGTTATTAATTACATCATGCAGTCCCTGCATATTGGAAAACTCAATCTCCACTGCGCAATATGGATCATAACTCATAGTTGTATACCTCCTAAATCGTTCATTTTATTTATTTTTACTGTGCCGTTCCACGTACCTTCATATTTTTTGCAAAGAATGCTAATACTACCAAAAGTGCATACAGTACTGCTATCGTAATAAATACCGCATTCCAGCTCTTTCCACTTACAAAACCGAACAAAATTGACTGAACTGCCGCACCCATATATGCCGCCCAATCCAAAAGTCCTGTTGCCGTTCCCGCAAAGGCTCTTGTTCCGATATCTCCCGCAAATGCCCATACAATACCATTTACAGAAGAGAAGAACCCTACAATCAGAAGCATTGCTGATGCTACTCCCTGAGAAGTAATATTAGGAAAAATAATCAATGATACAACCGAAACCACTCCGCAAACAACCAACAACGGTTCTCTTTTCCCTTTGAATACTTTATCCGTCAATACCGGCATTAAGAAGAACGCAGATGCCTGACCCAGCGGCAGTAATACAGATGCCACAATTCCACTTTTTACATCCATACCCATAGTTTCATTAAAGTAGGTCGGAATCCATGTCAGCATTCCGTATCTTCCAATACCACCAATGGCAATAATTAAGAGAAACATACACATTTTAGGTTCTCTTAAAAGGCAAATAAACGGATAAACCGGTCCCTTTCCTTCTAATTCTTTCATTCGGGCTGCTTCTAACTCTGCCGCTTCCTGATCCGGTTCTTTGAAATCATCTAAACCGATATCTTTTGGTTCATTTTTTACAAGTGCAAGAAATACTACCAAAATGATAATCATCGGAACCAGCGGCCATCGGAATGCAGCCCTCCATCCCATATTCGGTGAAATTTTGTATGCTGCCAAAACACTGATATAAGTTACAATCTGTGCTATGCCAGAGGATCCGGTAATGACTCCGCTGGCAAACCCTCGTTTATCTGCAGGCCACCATTTGTTACTCATCGCAATCCCAGGAGACCATGCCATAGACTGTGCAAATCCGTTAACTCCCCATAAAATTGCAATTACAACTAGTGATGCCTGGAAACTTATGATCAGATTTAAAACTGCCGATAAAACAACACCCCAGAAAATGAAGCGTTTATTTCCTACAATCTCTCCGAGTCTTCCTGAAAATAAATGTCCAAAGCCATAACACCAAAACAGAGCAGATGACACCATACCGATTTCTGCATTTGTCGCATTTAATTCCTCTGTCATCAAAGGAATCGCCAAGTTCATATTTTGTCTTCCATTATAGAAGAATAAGTACATAATCGAGAAGCCAATCAACATATAAGTCGCGTATTTTTTGAATTTTTGATAATCCTTTTGATTATATCCGTACGTCTTCATATTTTTATCTTTTTCCAACCTGATTACCTCTCTTTCTTCGTCACAAACAAGGGATGACCGATACTAATAATGATAAAGGTGCCTGTAAATCTCAGGCACCCATGTATCACTCTATCTATAAGATCACAGATTCCCTAATTTGATCTTCCATCGTATACTAGATCGTTTCAATTAATCCCTGTCCAGGGCGGATTCCTCTTCTTAATCTAGGTTCAATCTCATTAAAGATGATCTCCGGAACATATTTTACAGATGGTACAAGGAAATCAGGTTTTGAAGCAGCCAGCTCATCATATGTATTACTTCCGCTTGCATAGAGACCAATCGTCCAGCATCCTGCGTTATTTCCACATTTCATTCCGGCTGCGGTATCGTCAATTTTCACTACAGATTCAATCGGAATAACTTTCTCTGTCAGTTTGTAAGCACTTAACATACAATCATATACCATGAATGGCGATGGTCTTCCCGGAACTTTTTCTGCATTTGTTACTACATCGAACTTCATTCCATATTTATCTTCTAACACTTTATTTAAGTTTAAGGAATCTTCTTCATAATATCCTGTATCACATCCTACTAAAATTCCTGCTTCTTTCATACGGTCAATCGCTTCTACTGCACCTTCAATCGGTTTTGCAAGATCTTCATCTACAATGTATTTTGACATCAATGGACGGAAAGCTGCAAGAACTGCTTCGAAATCTTCTTCTGTCCAGTCTCTTCCGTATTTTTCTCTCCACTGAGAGCTGATATCCGGATCATTGAGGAGCATACGAAGATGAGTTGGTTTAAAGTTACCCATCGGTTTACGAATGGTTGCCCAGTCACACTCAATTCCAAACTGCTGAAGTGCCTCATAGAATGGAACAACCGGCGCTTTACATCCTCTTCCATCATCTAATGCCCATCTGTTTGATAAATCTCCAGGTCCGTCGCAAAAAGTTCCTGCTGTGTCTAAAACCGCCAATTCAATTTTTCCTGTGTAAATTCTGTTGTACATAATGTTTCCTCCTTAAACTCTTTTGTTTTTGTTTCCGTTGTTCTTTGTACTTATATTAAAACACATTAGTTGCAATATTTCAATCATATTTTGCAATATTTTTGATCTTTGTGCAACTTTTCTTGAAAGGGTTTATAGAATCATTGCATAAACTTAGTTCTTATATTTTAAAATATTAGTTTTTTGCATTTTTTCGTCATTTTTCACATATAAAATGTATTTATCATCTAATTTTTGCAATTTTTTTATAAAATCGCCCTTCAAATTTTGCAATAAATAAAAAAAGCGGAAAAAACGCTACTTTTCAAATAGCTTTCTCCGCTTTTTTGTATATTTTTCAAGAATTTTGCCATTTTCTTGCATGTTTTCCCTTATTCAGTTACAATTTCAACACCTCTTGCAGCATATTGATCTTTCACTTCATCCGAAATCTTCTGATCGCTAATGATGATATTAATATCATCCAAGTCACATACGTTTACATAAGAGACCTTTCCAAATTTACTGGAGTCCGCCAAGACGATCGTTTTACTTGCAGATTCCAACATGGACTGCATGACTCCCGACTGACGGATCCGAAAATCAGTCACGCCTTTTTCCAAAGAAATCCCATAAATGCCCAGTACCGCAACATCTATATTGAATTTACGAATCTCTTTCTCGCACATTTCTCCGTAAAATGCTTCTTCTTTTCCGTCCACAATTCCTCCAGGTACAACCAACATAAAATCATTCTTTTGCGATAAGATTTTAATCGCATGAAGATTGTTTGTAATCACTGTCAAACGAAAGTATTTTTCCACCAGATACTGAGCTACGGCAGCGCAGGTACTCCCGCTGTTTAAAGCAATGCATTGACCATCTACAATATAATTGCACAGCAGTCTGGCAATCTGCCCCTTCTCTTCTTTATTGGAAATTTTTCTTATATTTACCCGTTGTGTTGTCAGCTCATCATTATGATATACTGCCCCACCTCTGACTTTGCGCAGCATTTTTGCCTGATCCATCTTATCAACATCTCTCCGGGTAGTATCTACTGATACATGATTCAATTCCGCCAGCTCCGCCAGCGTGGCTGTCTGATGTTCCTTTAAATACTCAATAATTTTTAAAAAACGTCCATCCTGCATTTAATCACCTGTCTTTTCCGGAATTAATATCTTCGTTCTCTTTCTCCCATATTCCTCTATCTGCTTTTCTGTCACTTTTGAATCTGTCAAAATGTAATCTATCTCAGATAAGTCACATACATTCATACATGCAATTCTGTCAAATTTTGTATGATCGGCCAGAACAACTTTCGTTTTTGCCATTTTTATCATACTTTTTATAATCATGCTCTCTTCCAATCGAAAATCAGTAATTCCTTTTTCCGATGATATGGCATTTACCGCCAGAAGTACCGTATCTAAGTTATAATTCCCGATCTCTTCCCTGCACTGCTCTCCATATACTGCATGTTCATCATTTCTGAGAATTCCGCCGGGGACGATAATCGTAAAATCTTCCGCTGATTTCAGGACATCTACAACACTTAAATTATTTGTTATAATCGTAAGTCTTCGATAATTCTCCATAAGAAATCTGGCAGCCTCAATGTTTGTGGTTCCTCCATTTAGAGCCACTGCCTGACCGTCTGTTACCACATGTGCTAATAACTGGGATAACATCCGCTTTTCTTCGCGGTTTTCTATTCCCCTCATATCAAAAACCTGCCTGGTTAAATCATCTTTGTGATACAGCGCACCACCTCTTGTTATTGACAGCATCCCCCTCTGCTCAAGGCATGCCAGGTCTTTACGGATCGTCCCCACAGACACTCCGGCTACCTCGGCAAGCTTCACAAACGTTGCCACTTCATGTTCTCTTAAATAATTTATAATCAATAAAAAACGATTTTCCTGCAACATAATTTCTCCACTTCTCACAAAACCATCGCATATTTAAAGTGTTTGTTATAACATTCTTTAAAAAAGTCCCAATCTAATATTTCATTCTTCTTTATTATAACACAACAGCTGCAATATTTTTTGCAATATTTTTGAATTTTATCTTAAGACTCTGCACACCGATAAACATTTTTTGTTAATCCATCCTTTATCCTCATATATTAAAAGATGCAAAACCAATTCGGTTTTGCATCTTTTGATCGTTGATATTTCATCAGCAGGTACGCACAGACATACTTAACCGATATATCGTTCTATTACTTTTTTGACTGTTGTCATTTCTCTGCACTTCCAGGCATCTGCTCCACAAAAGAGAAGAGCATCATCTATTTTCCCTTCCACTGCATTAATCAGCCCCTGAGATATACAATACAATGTCTCCGCAGGTTTACAATGTTCCATACAGCGATAACAATGCTCCGGCACAATCCTGCCTTTCTCTTTTACTTTCTCAATAAAGGCATTACGGATTGCTCTTCCCGGAAGTCCCACAGGACTCTGTACAATGACAATATCCTCTTTTTTACAATTTAAGTAAGCATCTTTGTAAGCCTGACTGGCATCACATTCTTCTGTTACCACAAACGGCGTGGCAATCTGAATCCCGGATGCTCCCATTTCAAGATAATGTTCCATCTCCGCTTTGTCGGAAATACCGCCGGCAACAATCACCGGAATCTTTTTCTCGTATTTTTCCTCATAGGGTTTTACCATCTCTAGAATTTTCTCAATATCCGCATCATGCTTTTCATTGATCTTCTGATCCATCAGCTCATTGTACTTAAATCCAAGATGTCCTCCCGCCTTAGGCCCTTCTATGATGATTGCATCCGGCACCGTCTTATATTTCCGATCCCACAGTTTTAAGATAACTCTGACTGATTTCTCAGGGGAGACAATCGGAACCAGTTTTGTCGCTGCTCCTTTTGCGATCGCCGGCAGATCTGCAGGCAGTCCCGCTCCTGTAATAATTAAATCAATCCCGTTTGCAATCGCCTCTTTCACATAAGCTGCATAATTTCTTGTAACAGCCATAATATTAATTCCGAGGATTCCTCCTCCGGCAATTTCTCTGGCTCTTCGAATATGTTTTCCAATGGCTCTCAGATTTGCTTTTTCCGGATCTTTCATAAAATCTTTTTCTTTATACCCAATCTGTGCCGCTGATAAAACTCCGATTCCACCTTCTTTTGCAACTGCTCCCGCAAGGGAACTTAAACTGACTCCAATCCCCATACCACCCTGTACGATTGGCAGAGCCGGGGATAAATCTCCAATTTTTAATGGTTTCACGTTATTTCCTCCGCTAAAATTTTCGGAATCTTTCATATCTCTGATTTACAATCTCTTCCGGTGTCATTTTGTCGTATCTGGAAATGAAATCCAGAATCATTTCCTTCATATTTTCAGAGATTTCAAGAATATTATCAATGCATGCCGGTTCCGGCTCCTTGATTACCTGCTCGACAATCCCCAGTTCTTTTAAATCCTGCGCCATAATTTTCATGACTTTCGCAGCTTCTGAAGCACGATTTCCGTCTTTCCATAAAATCGCCGCAAAACCTTCCGGTGATAATACAGAATAGGTTGAATTTTCCATACTCCAAACTTCATTTCCAACAGCCATGGCAATGGCACCACCGCTTCCTCCTTCTCCAATCATAATTGAAAGGATCGGAACTTTAATATTGGACATTTCAAAAAGATTGCGTGCAATCGCCTCTCCAACTCCGCCTTCCTCTGCTTCCAGTCCGCAGAAAGCCCCCGGTGTATCTACAAATAATATAATCGGACGATGGAATTTTTCAGCCTGCTTCATCAAACGCAGTGATTTGCGATATCCTTCCGGTGATGGCATACCAAAATTACGCTTGATATTCTCTTTTGTTGAGCGCCCCTTCTGTTGTCCGATTACTGTGACCGGTCTTCCCCCGATAGATGCCAGTCCTCCGACAATTGCTTTATCATCTCCAAAATGACGATCTCCGTGCAATGACATATAACGTTCAAAAATTGTAGAAATATAATCAAGACTTGTCGGCCGTTCCGGAGATCTGGAAATTTGAACTCTTTCCCATGGTGTAAAATTATTATTCATATTCACAACTCCTTATGATAGTAACCAGAACTTTACGCAGATTTTTACGTTCCACAATCTTATCCACAAATCCGTGTTCCAGCAAAAACTCTGATCTCTGGAATCCTTCCGGAAGTTTCTGTCCGATAGTCTGCTCTATTACACGCGGTCCCGCAAAACCAATCAGGGCTCCCGGCTCCGCCAAAATTACATCGCCGAGCATAGCAAAACTTGCCGTTACTCCTCCTGTCGTCGGATCTGTCAATACTGTAATATACAGAAGTCCCGCTTCATCATGGCGTCTTAAAGCCGCAGATGTCTTTGCCATCTGCATCAGAGAAACAATTCCCTCCTGCATTCTTGCGCCGCCGGAACAGGTAAAGATAATCACAGGAAGTCTCTGTTCGGTTGCTTTTTCTACCGCACGGGCAATTTTTTCCCCGACAACCTCCCCCATGCTTCCCATCATAAAGTCTGCTCCCATAACGGCAATCACTACATCCTTTCCGCTGATTTTTCCTTTTCCGGTTATTACAGCTTCATCCAGATTTGTAACAGACCTCTGCCGCTCCAGTTTGTTTTTGTACCCCGGAAAATTCAGTGGGTCGCTGGTTTCCATCTTTGCATCCCATTCTTCAAAGGTATCTTTATCGAGAACCATTGCAATTCTTGTTCTCGGACGAATTCTAAAATAATTCCCGCAAAAAGGACATACCGAATAGTTCTCAATTAAATCCTCATTATAAACAGGTTTCCCGCAGGAAGTACATTTTTGAAACAGACCTTCCGGCGCCTGAAATTCTAAAAGTGTGTCTTTTGCCTTGCGCACCCTCTCTGCCTGCATTACTTCCTGAGGTGTTAATGTCCGTTTTTTAAACATATCTTTTAATGACATTTCTCTTCACCCTAGCTTTCTGTTGCCATTTTCATCCTACGCCTTTTTCTCTTCCAGCTCCTTTTGGAATCTTTCAATAAATCCAGTATCCAGATTTCCTTTGATAAACTCCGGATGATTGATAATTTCATACTGATAGTCAATATTGGTCTTAATTCCTTCCAAAACCAGTTCTCCAAGAGCATTCCGAAGTTTACGCAATGCCAGTTCACGATTTTTATCATAGACAATCAATTTTGCTACCATAGAATCATAAAACGGCGGAATCTCATATCCCGCAAACAAAGCAGAATCGATTCGAACTCCTTTTCCTCCCGGAAAATGTATATTCGTCACTGTGCCCGGACTTGGACGAAAATCATGTTCTGTATCTTCTGCATTGATTCTCACCTCAATCGCATGCCCGTGAACCTGGATCTCCTCCTGACTATATGTCAGATGCTGTCCTGCCGCAATTCGAATCTGCTCCCGGATCAGGTCAATTCCTGTAACCCATTCTGTCACCGGATGTTCTACCTGAATTCTCGTATTCATTTCAATAAAGTAGAAATCTCCGTGTTTATCTCTCAGAAACTCAATCGTTCCGGCACTATAATATTCTGCTGCCTTTGCCGCTTTTACAGCAATCTCTCCCATTTTCTCCCGGGTTTCTTCATCAATCGCCGGAGACGGAGATTCTTCAATCAGTTTCTGATGCCTTCTCTGAATAGAACAATCACGCTCTCCAAGATGTACGACATTCCCATATTTATCCGCAAGAATCTGAAACTCAATATGGCGAGGATCTTCGATATATTTTTCAATATACATTGTTCCATCGCCAAAAGCATTCTCTGCTTCCAGTTTTGCAGTCTCAAAAGTATGCTCGAATTCCTCTGCACAGGCGCACACACGCATTCCTTTTCCGCCTCCGCCTGCGGAAGCCTTAATCATAACAGGATATCCCATCTCATCCGCAATCTTCTGTCCGGCTGCTGCTTCATAAACAGCGTCTTTTGTTCCCGGAACTACCGGAACACCTGCCTCGATCATTGTTTTTCTGGCTTCTGATTTGTTTCCCATCCGGTCGATAATCTCCGCAGATGGTCCGATAAAGGTAATATTACACTTTTCGCACATCCGCACAAACTTGCTGTTTTCTGACAGAAATCCAAACCCCGGATGAATTGCATCTGCACCGACAGCCATTGCTGCTCCAATGACACGTTCCATATCCAGATAGCTGTCTTTCGCCGGAGCCGGTCCAATACAGACAGTCTCATCTGCCAGCTGTGCATGTAATGCATCCCGATCTGCCTCAGAACAGATTGCCACAGATATGATATCCATTTCACGACAGGCACGAATGATTCGGACTGCGATTTCTCCTCTGTTTGCAATTAAAATCTTCTTAAACATTAAGAAACACCCTCTCTTATCCAATCATAAATGTGATTTCAGCAGATGCAACCATCTTTCCATCTACTTTTGCAGTTCCTTTTGCAACCCCTACCGGGCCTTTCACCTTTATCATCTCAACTTCCAGAGACAACACATCTCCCGGAACAACTTTGCCACGGAATTTTGCTTTATTTACGCCGCCGAGAAATGCAATTTTTCCCTGATATTCTTCTGCCGATAATGCGCAGACAGCTCCTGTCTGTGCCAGTGCTTCGATAATCAAAACCCCCGGCATCACCGGTTCCTGTGGAAAATGTCCTGCAAAAAATGGTTCATTGTATGTAACACATTTCTTTCCGACAATGCGTTTCCCCTCTTCCATTTCCTCAATGCGGTCCACCAGTAAAAACGGACTTCTATGAGGAATAATTTTCATAATATCTTTTATATCTAACATCCTGATTTCTCTCCTATTGAATCACAACCAGCGGCTGACCGTACTCTACCATCTCACCATTTTCTACAAGAATTGCTGCAACAGTTCCATCGTATTCGCTCTCCACTTCATTCATAAGCTTCATAGCTTCTACAATTCCGATAACCTGCCCTTTTTTAACCGTATCACCTACAGATACAAACGGATCTGCTCCCTCAGATGGTGCACAATAAAAGGTTCCGACTAATGGAGCTTTGATTGTATTTCCTTCGACTGTATCTTCCTTACTCTCTGCCTTTTCTACAACCTGTGTCTCAACAGGTACAGAAGATGGAATTACCGTCTGAACAGGCATTTGAGAAATTTCCGCAATTTTTGCTTTTTTCTTCGCAATGCGAACAGAAAATTCATCATTTTCATATTCAAATTCATCGATCTCAGCTTCTGACACTGCCTGGATCAACTCTTTCATTTCTTTTATTTTCATCGTCAAAGACCTCCTAATCCTCGAATTTTTTCACCAGAAGTGTTGCATTATGTCCGCCAAATCCCAGAGAATTGCTCATAACATAATCAACGCTGCGGTCTGTCACCGGCTCTAATGTATAATCAAGATCACACTCTTCATCTGCAACCTTTAGCCCAACCGTCGGGTGAATATAATTTTCTTCGACAGACTTCACACAAGTAATAAATTCAATTGCTCCTGCTGCTCCGAGTCCATGTCCGATCATAGATTTTGTGGAACTGATTTTCACATTGTATGCGTGTTCCCCAAGAGCTTTCTTTATTGCCATTGTCTCAAACAAATCATTGGCATGAGTACTTGTTCCATGTGCATTAATATAATCAATCTGTTCCGGTTTTATTTCTGCTTCTTCCATAGCAAATTCCATAGCTCTTGCAGCGCCTTCTCCGTCTTCTGCCGGAGAAGTAATATGAAATGCATCACTGGTCGCACCATATCCCACAAGTTCTGCCAGAATCTGAGCGCCTCTTGCCTGTGCATGCTCAAGACTCTCAAGCACTACGACTCCCGCACCTTCTCCAATAACAAATCCGTCTCTCTCTTTATCAAACGGAATAGATGCTCTATTCGGATCATCAGAACCACTAAGAGCAGTCAAAGCCGCAAATCCACCCACTGCTACCGGTGTCACTGCTGCTTCTGTTCCACCTGCAACCATAACATCTGCCTCACCGATCTGAATAGCACGGTATGCTTCTCCGATGGATTGAGTTCCGGTCGCACATGCAGTTACTACATTGATACTTTTTCCACGAAGTCCAAAGGCAATGGATACATTACCGGCAGCCATATTAGAAATCATCATCGGAACAGCCAATGGTTTCACTCTCTTTGGTCCTTTTGTGTCAATCACTCTGGTTGTTGCCTCTACCATCTGAAGACTTCCTACTCCGGAACCTATAGAAACACCGATTTTGGCTGTATCTTCTTTTTCAAGATCTAATTTTGCATCCTCAATCGCTTCCTTTGTTGCAGCTACCGCATACTGTGAAAACAGTTCCATACGTCTTGCGGCTTTTGCATCCATATAATCTTTCCCTTTGAAGTCTTTGACTTCTGCTGCCAGATGTGCCTTATATTCTGACGCATCAAAATGGGTAATCGGACCAAATCCAATCTTCTGTGCCTTAATACTGTCCCAAAATTCTTCTACACTGTTTCCGATCGGGGTAATTGCTCCCATACCGGTTACAACGACTCTCTTCAAATTTTTCATTAATTTTATTCTCCTTTACATTCCCATTCCGCCGTCTACACTAATTGTCTGACCCGTAATGTAGGATGCCTTATCTGATGCAAGAAAAGCTACGGTTTCCGCAATATCTTTTGTTTTTCCCATTCTTTTTAATGGAATTGTAGAAAGCAGTCCTTCTTTTACATCTTCAGGCAGAATGTCTGTCATCTCAGTTTCAATAAATCCAGGTGCAATCGCATTTACTGTAATCCCTCTGGATCCAAGTTCTCTTGCCAGAGATTTTGTCATTCCGATTATTCCTGCTTTTGACGCACAATAATTCACCTGTCCCGCATTTCCCATAACTCCGGATACGGAAGACATATTGATGATATGACCAGATCTCTGTTTTAACATAATTCGTGAAACATGTTTCATGCAGTTAAATGCACCTTTTAAATTCACCTCAATGACTTTATCAAATTCCTCTTCACTCATTTTTAAAATAAGATTATCTTTTGTTATTCCTGCGTTATTCACAAGAATATCAATAGAGCCAAATTCTTTCTTTATGGAGGTCATCATCTCTTTTGCGACTTCAAAGTCTGAGACATCTCCCTGGTATGCAACGGCATTTCCTCCGGCTTCTGTAATTTCCCGAACAACATCTTCTGCCTTTTCTTTAGAGCCGCAGTAATTTACAATCACAGTGGCACCATAGCCGGCAAGAGTCAATGCTGTCTCACGCCCTATTCCACGACTTGCTCCTGTTACTACTGCAATTTTTTCCTTTAACATCCCAGAATCTCCTTCACTTTTTCCAAATCTTCTACTTTTGCAACATTAATAGCTTTCACATTTCGATTGATCTTACGCATAAAGCCGCATAATGTTTTTCCCGGACCAATTTCAATAAAAGTATCTGCTCCATCTTCTATCATCTTCTCTATGGATTGTTCCCATCGTACAGAAGAATAAACCTGTTTTCCGAGGAGATCCTTTACCACATCTGCCTCTGAAACGATCTCTGCCGTAGTATTGGATACATAAGGTACAGAAGGATCCTTTACTTCAACTTCTGAAAGAACTGTAAGCAGCTTCTCTCCTGCTTCTTTTAACATTGGAGAATGGAACGGGCCGCTTACTTTCAACGGAAGAACTCTCTTGGCTCCCGCCTCTTTCAGAGCTTCTCCCGCCAGTTTTACAGCCTCTGCTTCTCCGGAAATTACAATCTGTCCCGGACAGTTATAATTGGCAATAGTTACAATTCCTTCAACGTTTGGTAAAACCGCCTCAATTTCTTCTTTTTTCATTCCGAGAACCGCTGACATGGCTCCCTCTCCTGCCGGAACGGTATCCTGCATCAGAATTCCTCTCTGTCTTACCACTTTTACAGCATCTGTAAAACTCATTACACCGGATGCCACCAAAGCACAATACTCCCCAAGGCTTAACCCGGCAGTTAAATCTGGTTTCAATCCCATCTCATCTAACTTTTTCAAAATTGCCACGCTGGCTGTCACCATCGCCGCCTGTGTATATTCTGTAATATGAATCTCTTCATTTTCCTCAAAACAAAGCTTTTTCACATCAATATCCAAAACTTCATTTGCCTGATCAAAAATTTCTCTGCTGCACGCAAAAGAATCATAGAAATCCTTTCCCATACCAACATACTGCGCTCCCTGTCCCGGAAACATAAATACGATTTTACCCATAATCCTCACCTCGCAAATCACAAGTTGTTCAAACACAAACCCAATCGAAAAAACTTTGTGCTTGTTCAAATTTAGTTTGAGTTTCAAAATATCTTCCTCAAAAAATTGACTTATAACATTCCGTTATAAGCCAATCTTATAGAATACTTAGTCTTCTACACCTTTGTCTTTTAAGTAATTGATTACATCTTCCACTGTATTCAGCTCTGCAAGATCGTCAGATGGAATCTCAACATCATATTCTTCTTCTAATGCCATGACTAATTCAAACAAGTCTAATGAATCAGCTTCCAGGTCATCTTTGAAAGAAGCCTCTAATGTAACTTCATCCTCACTTACACTTAACTGTTCTGCAATGATCTCTTTCATCTTCTCTAACATAATCGTTCTCCTTCATACTTCTTAACTTAGTTTGATTCTCAAAGTATACATTCATCTACCTTTGCTTGTCAAGCATTCCTGCAGATTTACTCCTATATTATACTAAGGACTGTTAAAATATGCAAGTAAATCCAGTAGTTGAATCTTATGTTTTTTCCATGTTTTCACAAAATCCTCAAACTTCGTTCACATTTTCCTCATAGTTTTATCACACTTTCATTAGTTTTTTGTCTTAAAGTTAATAACAGCCACATAAAAGGAGGTCAAACAATTGATAGAAGTAAAACATCTTATGAAAAAATATGGGAATCATCAGGCTCTTTCTGATCTTTCTTTCCACATTGAAAAGGGGAAGATCTACGGATTTCTCGGTCCGAATGGTGCCGGTAAATCTACTACGATGAATATTATGACAGGATATATCGGGGCAACCAGCGGAGAGGTTCTCATTGATGGCACAAACATTTTAGAGGAGCCGGAGAAGGCAAAAAAATCTATCGGCTATCTTCCTGAAATCCCACCGTTATATCTTGATATGACAGTGAAAGAATATTTAAATTTTGCGGCAGAATTAAAAAAAATCCCAAAGGCTGCCCGACAAATTGAGGTTTCCAAAGTTTTGGATCTTGTCAAGCTTCAGGATGTCAGTAACCGGCTTATTCGCAATCTATCCAAGGGATATCGTCAGAGAACAGGTCTTGCCTGTGCGGTTCTCGGTTTCCCGGATATTATGATTCTCGATGAGCCAACCGTGGGACTTGATCCAAAACAAATTATTGAAATCCGCCAGTTAATTCGTACTTTGTCCAAAGATCATACTGTAATCTTAAGTTCCCACATTCTGGCAGAAGTTCAGGAGATCTGTGACTATATTCTGATTATTTCCAAAGGTACCCTTGTAGCCGAAGGAACGCCTGAACAATTAGAAGAACTCACATGCGGCAGAGAATCCATTGAACTTACCATCCGTTCCGATGCTCAATCTGTTCAGAAAGTTCTCGATTCCATCGAGGCAGTTGAGGAAGTACAATGGCTCGGACACACAGAAGATTCCTGCAACATTCAAATTAACACAACCGGTGATGCAGAAGAACTCTGTACGACGCTCTCTCTCGCCTTTGCCGAGCAGAAAATTCCGGTAACCCAAATGTATGTCAACAAAGCGACTCTGGAAGATATCTTCCTTGAACTGACCGACATAACACCAAATAAAGACACCGAAGGAGGTATCGAAGATGAAAGCAGTCTATAAAAGAGAAATCCGTTCCTACTTTAACTCTATGATCGGATGTGTATTTGCCGCTTTTCTGACAATTATCGGCGGTATTTATTTTATGGTTTATAATTTGAACAGCGGATATCCCTTTTTCTCTTACTCTCTTGCCGGAGTAATTTTTATGCTGCTGGTTTCCGTTCCGGTTCTCTCTATGAAATCTTTTGCAGAAGATCGAAAAAACAAAACTGATCAGCTGCTCCTAACCTCACCGATTTCACTGATGGACATTGTTCTCGGAAAATACCTGGCAATGATTACTGTTTTTGCAGTTCCATGTATTATTTACTGCCTGTTTCCTCTGATTATAAAATTTCAGGGAGAAGCTCATCTTTTGGTGGATTATTCTTCCATTCTCGCGTTCTTCCTTCTGGGATGCGTTTATATAGGAATCGGAATGTTCTTGTCCTCACTGACAGAAAGTCCTGTTATAGCGGCAATCAGTACCTGTGGGGCATTGTTCTTCTTTTACATGTTGGATAATCTGCTTGCCTATATGCCTACAAGTGCACTTAGCAACCTGGTGATCCTAGTAATTGTAATTGCAGCTATTGCAGGAATTATTTATCAGATGACAAAAAACCAGGTTATTGCGGGAAGCATTGCAGGAATCGGCATTATTGCAGGAATCGCGGTGTACTTTATCAAATCATCACTCCTTGAAAGTTTATTTATAAACCTCCTGGAACATCTTGTTTTGACCGATATTTTTTACAATTTTTCACAAAATTATATTTTCGATATCGGAGGACTTTTCACCTATATTTCTCTGATTGTTCTTTTCATATTTCTGACAATACAGACTTTCCAGAAAAGACGTTGGAGTTAGGAGGACATTGACATGGAAAAAATCAAAAAATTATTTCAAACTAACGATTCCAGACGGGGTTCTCTAAGCCTTACTATGACAGCCGCTGTCATCGGAATTGTAATTTTATTCAATTTAATTGTTGGACTTATTCCACAAAAAGCACGGCAAATTGATATCAGTGACACAAATATTTATGAAATTTCATCAAAAAGCCAAAAACTTGCAAAGAATTTAAAGGATAATGTCACACTTTACGTGTTGGCAGAAAAAGATCAGACAGATGACAGAATTCGAACTTTTCTAAATAAATATGCGTCAATGTCCGGAAAAATCAAAGTTGAATGGATTGACCCTGTACTTCATCCATCTGCTCTGACCAAATATAATGTTGAAGAAAATACTATCGTCGTATCGTCAAAGAAAACCAATCGTACGACCTCTGTTTCCTTCGATGACATCCTTGTATCATCTGCCTCTTATTACGGCACTTCTTCTTCCGCCTCACAGTTTGACGGAGACGGACAGCTGACCAGTGCCATCAACTATGTTACAAGCACAAAAGAGTACAAGGCTTACTATACATCCGGTCACGGTGAAACTGCACTGTCCTCAGAAGTTACCAGTCTTCTGACTAAGTCAAGGATCTCTGCAGAAGAACTTCTGCTTTTGACGAAATCTTCAATTCCGTCAGATTGTGATCTGCTTATTATCAATGGCGCTACCAGTGATCTGACCGACGGCGAGATAAAACTTCTCTCAAACTATATGAAAAAGGGAGGAAAGGTTGTAACACTCCTTGCTCAGACTAGCAAAAGCATGAAAAATCTCTATGGTCTTTTAGAGGATTATGGCATGAAAGTTGCCAGTGGATACATTGCAGACACAGAAAGATGTTATCAGGGAAATTATTACTATTTGATTCCGAATCTCTCTGTCAGCGGTGATATGGCTTCCGGACTCAGTTCCAGTTCCGTTCTCATGGTAAATGCAAAGGGAATGACAACCACAGATCCTGTGAGAGACTCCATTACAACCGAAACCTTTATGACAACTTCTGACAATGGTTATGCTGTCACGGAGAAAAAACAGACACAGGGAACTTACGTCCTCGGAGCTACTTCTACAGAAACTGTAACAGTGAAAAACAGCAGCGGAAAAAAAGTAAAAGAAGACGCAAGATTGACAGTCTTTGGAAGCAGCATGCTCATTGACGAGCAGGTAACCGGTTCCTTCTCATCCCTTGAGAATCTCACATTATTTACCAATGCAGTCACTGAGAATCTTGATGACGCTGACAATATTTCCATCTCACCAAAAAGTCTGGAAGTAACCTATAACACCATTGCACATCCGGGACCATTCAGTATTCTTGTCATCTTTGTAATTCCTCTGTCATTAGTCATCGGAGGCTTCATCGTATGGTTCAAGCGCAGAAGAAGGTAAGGAGGACTTCATGAAACAGCAAAAAAACGCAGTTATTTTAATTCTCGTATTGGCAGGACTTCTCGTCCTGTATACGGGAATCAACATGTACCAGAAGCATCAATCCGCTTCGAATTCTTCTGATACAGATTATATCGTTGATTTAAAATCTCTGACATCCATCTCCTACACTAACAGCGGAAAAACTCTGACCTTTGAGAAACAGAACGGAACCTGGTATTACAGCAAAAACAAAGA
>OBYP01000681.1_pt1 | contig 26681 bp, 36 predicted proteins | sample 1501461 | NCBI WGS metagenome assembly OBYP01 (sample SAMEA2580201, study PRJEB22360) | human gut metagenome | biome: human gut; feature: human-associated habitat; material: faeces | place: Denmark | collected 2008/2010 | reverse complement strand
ATGCAATTGTAAGTGTAAATTCAACTAGATTGTTGTGTAAGAGTCTTTTCTACTTAGCTACTTTGAAAGTGGAATTTAACTTTTCACTTCAGCAGGAAACAATTACCTATGCATAGACGTTTACAGTTTTGCTTCCTCTTTGGTATAATGAACACTGTTGTGCTCACCATATAATGTCGGGATATGGCCGACAGTCTCTACATCTCACCGTAAATGAGATGCTATGGTGCTTCTTCTTTCATGGATATCATGGAATATGGTGAGGACATGGTTAAGGAGGAAAATATGAGCAAAATCGCAGATTTTTTCAAATTTAGGGAACGCAATACCAGCTATAAAAAAGAGCTTATCGCCGGTATCACCACGTTTATGACAATGGCATATGTTCTGGTTGTACAGCCCGGGGCAATCGTCGGCTATGGGGATGCCGCATTTATCATCGATGCCAACGGCGTCATGATTACGAAGGAGGCAATTGTTGTCACCTGTGCCATTATCAGTGGGCTGATTACGCTGCTGATGGCATTGTATGCAAACCTCCCGTTTGCACTGGCAACCGGTATGGGAAGCAACTTCATGTTCGGGGCACTGATTCAGAGCCAGCAGCTGTCCTTTGGCGGTGCTATGGCAATGACTCTGATTTCAGGTGTTATTTTTCTGTTGCTGACAATCTTCGGTATCCGTGATTTGATTGTTAAGGCGATACCAAAGAACATTAAAATATCGATCGGTACCGCAATCGGCTTCTTTATCGCCTATCTGGGATTCAAAAATACAGGGATTGCAGCCTTTACGGAAAGCGGCATGGGCATGGGGAATTTTACTGATCCTGCTGTTATGCTGGCCGTTCTGGGACTTGTTATCATCGCTATTCTGACAGCGTATAAGGTGAACGGTGCTATTCTGATCGGTATCGTTATCGTTACGCTTCTGGGAATACCGGCAGGGGTTACCACAGTGCCGTCTACCTTTGCCAAGGTTCCTGATTTCACAGGGCTGGGCAATGTCATGTTTAATCTGGATTTTAAATCCGTATTCAGTTTTTCATCCGTCATTCTGATCTTTACGGCGTTCTGCGGAGATTTCTTTTCTACGCTGGGGACAATTCTCGGTGTCAGTGCAAAAGCCGGCATGCTGGATGAAAACGGGGATTTACCGAATATCCAGCAGCCGTTTCTGGTAGATGCCATCGGTACCTGTGTCGGTGCGCTTACCGGTAATACGGTCATCACCACCTTTGTGGAATCCAGTGCTGGTGTGGAAGCAGGCGGACGTACGGGATTTACAAGTGTTGTGGTATCCGTTATCTTTATGATAATGGTATTTCTCTCCCCGCTGGTGCTGATGATTCCCAATGCGGCAACCGGACCGGCTCTGATTTTCGTTGGCTTTTTGATGATCAGCGGCTTTAAGGATATTGATTTCGCAGATTTCACAGAATCCTTCGGACCGTTTGTCATGATTATGTTCACTGTGTTTACAGGCTCTATCGCCAGCGGTATCTCTGCCGGTATTCTGGCATTCGTACTCATCAAAACAGCAACCGGTAAATTCAGAGAAGTACATCCGATCATGTATGTTATGGCGATACCACTGATTTGTTATTTTATATACGGGTAAAGCAAAAGATGCATGAGAGTGCATCTTTTTGAGAAAGGAAGTGTTGTATATGAAGCTGCAGCCGAAGAATAAGAAACAGCTGCTCAAGGCGGCTCTTGGTGAAATTCCAAGCGATTTGCTGATCAAACATGTTCAGCTGGTCAACGTGATTACCGGAGAAATCTATCCGGCCAATGTATTTGTTTATGATGGTATGATTGCACATGTGGAATATAAGAATCTGGATGCGGATCTGGACAAGGCAGCGACCGTTGTGGATGGACAGGGGCACTATCTGATTCCCGGCTTTCTGGATGCGCATGAGCATATCGAAAGCTCCATGATGACGCCGCGTAATTTCGCAAAGGCAGTTCTTCCTCACGGGACAACGACCGTGATTACCGACCCGCATGAAATTGCCAATGTATGGGGCATGGAGGGCGTGCGTTATATGCATGACAGCGGAGAAGATCTCCCCATGCGTCAGCTGATCGATATTCCAAGCTGTGTGCCTGCCGTACCCGGTCTGGAGAATGCGGGAGCGGATTTTCTGGCAGAACAGATTGAAGAGCTTTGCGGCTTAAAGCGTGTCATCGGACTTGCGGAGGTTATGGATTTCCTTGCTGTTATCCATGGTGAGGACCGTATGATGGATATTCTGAAGGTTGCGGAGGATCGCGGACTGTATATGCAGGGACATGCACCGTATGTCAGCGGGCGGATGCTGTCTGCCTATCTGTGCGGTGGTCCGAATACCTGTCATGAAACACGGGCATCGGATGAGGGCTTGGAAAAGCTGCGCAGTGCAATGTATGTGGATGCCAGAGACAGCTCCATCACAAAGAATGTAAAGGATATCTGGGAGGGTGTTAAGCAGGTGAAATTCTTCGATCACCTGTGCTTCTGTACGGATGATCGCGAAGCGGATGATATTCTGAACAACGGACATATGAATGATGTAGTCCGCAATGCCATTCGATGCGGTATGGATCCGGTAACAGCTATTAAGAGTGCTACCTATAATACGGCACGTGAAATCAAAATCGAAAACCTGGGAGCGATTGCACCTGGCTTTGTGGCAGATATGCTGCTGGTGGAAAGCCTGGAGGAATTGAAGCCGAGTCATGTATTTTACAATGGTGAGCTGGTAGCGGAAAATGGAAAGCTGCTGGCAGACATTAAGGATGAAAGCTATGCTATTGAGCATCGTAATTCCATGCATGTGAAGAAGCTAAGCGTTGAGGATTTCCGTATCCAGGCTCCTGTGGAAAACGGGACGGTTAAGGTGAATCTGATGGAGTATAAGGATCTGCTGTTGTCCAGCACACTGGTAAGCTGTGAGGAGCTTCCTGTGGAAAACGGTTATCTGAAGCTGAATGATGATGATTTGAAGTTTGTAGCTGTCGTAAACCGTCATGAGGGGCACGATACAGTTGCACTTGGTGTTGTGCGCGGCTTTGGTACGACAACCGGAGCTCTTGCTTCAACGGTTTCTCATGATTCACACAATCTGACGATTGTATACGATACTGCAGAGAACGCGTTGCTTGCCGCAAATGAGCTGATTGCCTGTGGAGGCGGCATGTGTGCGGTAAAGGACGGAGCTGTGCTTCATACCTTGCAGCTTCCGCTGGCAGGACTGATTTCGCTGAAGCCTGCAGAGGAGCTGGCAGTTGACAATGCACTGATGAAGGATGCGAATCGTGCGCTCGGTCTTGTGGATATGGAAAACCCGCTGCTGAGAATCGTAACCCTTGCTTTACCGGTTATCCCGGAGGCGAAAATGTCCGATCTCGGACTGATTGACGTTTTAAAGAAGGAGATTGTACCGCTGTTTGCATAAAAACAAGGCGAGTGAAATACGCTTAGTTTGTAATAACAATAACAGTGACAGCTGTTCATCACTTAAGGAGCAGGCTATGGGCGCTCTGCTTCTTACTTGGAAGCAGCGAGACCAGAACACTTTGAGAGATTGGGAATCAGGCTTATCAGCTTCGTGCGATGAGTCTGATTCCTTTGTTTATAACTGATAACAGCGGATAAAGCTCTGTTTTATAAAACCTGCTTCCTGTATTAAGACATGGGTATAAAACGGTAGTTAAAAATGGTAGTTAATTTCAGTAATGAAGAAATGATTTATGGTACAATGAAGCTGTAATCGTCGTGCGTATGGCATGGGGAGGAGACTGTTATGGAGATAAGCAGAGAGGATCACCGTATATTTATAGAGGAACAGGGACAGCTGCCTGCAGAGTTTACATTCCCCTTTGTGGACAAGCAGGTCGTGGATATCAATCATACATTTTCCGATGTATCCCTGCGCGGACAGGGGATAAGAGGAGCACTGATGAAGGAGGCGGCAGCTGTGATAAGGAAGAAGTGCTGGAAATGTATGGCATTTAGACCCTATGCACTTGCCTGGATGAAAAAGCATGAGAAGGAACAGGATATCTGGATGAAGGAGGAACCACGATGAAGCTGGCTTGTATATATATCAATGCACTGCATTTTCGTGATACGGTAAGCTTCTACGAGCAGCTGCTTCAGCAAAAAGGGAAGGAAGTTACTGCACAGCGATGGGTGGAGTTTTCCTGCGGGCATACGCTTGCCGTGCTGCATGCGGAATATGATGCGCAATGCGTACAAAAAGAACAGGATGTGGACGAACACTATAATGATGCATATGTCGAAGACTGCATACAGACGGTGAACCAAGGGAATGATATAATGGTTCAGAATTATGTTTGTGAGGATTTGCAGTCAGAATATACGCGTTTGAAAAATCTGCAGATCGGTCCGCTCTCTCCCTTATATTATGTTTCAATCTCGATGCCTTACTGGTATTTCAATATCACAGACCCCGAAGGAAATGTCTTGGAAATAACCGGGCCGTATGCTTCAGGCAAAGAATCGGTATAGTCAATCCCTTCCGGACACATACTAAGAATGGAGTGTGATGAACATGGAACAGAAGAAAAAATCCTGCTGTGACAGCGAAGAGCTGCTGCATGGTGAGGAAGCAAAGAAAACAGCCGGCAACAATCAATGGACGAACAATAACCTGAAGTATTATCCGGATGAAAGAGATCGTCAGGACGGTCCCGGCGGAAATTGAGAAAAAGGAAAGACTGAGCCTTCTATACCGGAAGATTCAGTCTTTTTCTTATCACGTTAGGACATCGTGTAAAGGAAAAAAGAAAAGCAGCTTAACAATCAAAGAAAGCTGCCTGAATTACATATGGCTGATACATGGTGAGTAAAGTACAAATGACTCTGCCAGTGTTAAAGCCCCGGCTGTAGCTATTTTTTATTTTCTTTTCAAAGCAAGCTTATAAAATAGTTTATGTAAGAAATATTATCATTTCTGATATGATATACAGCAGCATGAACATGTCTTGCGGCTGTTATTATCAGACATCGGATAAAATTTGCTGGATGGTGATTTCTTTTAATTTCTTTCGATATTCCAATTCCGCACCATGCAGATAATGCATGATTTTTTCTTCCTTTTCCTTTACCTGCTTTCTGGAATCAAACACCCGATCGACAAGGCTTGTACTCACAGCAAATTGCTCCTGCCCCTCGATGGCATTAAACAGGTCCAGAAAGGTGATGCAGGAGGGGGGTTTCAATAATACAAAGCCGCCGTTTTTACTGGCGATTGAAGAAACGATCTTCGCTTTGACCAGCTGCCGCATGATTTTTTTTAAATAGGAATCTGATACGTTCAGCTTTTTACTGAGCTCGCTGCTTTTTACCGGCCGGCTGCTTGTACTTATCAGCAGCACGATACAGATTGCCTGCTCCAGACTGCCGCGTATTCTCATACTCTCACCTTCTATCATGTATAGTATAGCTGTTTTTTCTTTGTCTTTGCAAGCCTTTTCCTTAAATCAAGCCGTCTTTTTCGTGTGAATTTTTCATAACAATTCTAAACTTTCTGTAAAGAGCGTTGACACAAGCATATAATGTACTATAATTCCAGTATTCCGTGGATATGATGTATCCATGGATAGAAAAGAAAGAAGAGGATATTATGAAGGAAGAATGGAAAAATATAGCAGGCAGTACATGGATCAAGGTTGTGCTGGCAGCGATTATTGTGATTCCCATGCTGTATTCAGGTATTTTTCTGGGTTCTATGTGGGATCCTTACGGAAATGCGGATAAAATACCGGTTGCAGTAGTAAATGAAGACAATAAGGTTACCTATAACGGTTCCAGCCTTCATATCGGGGAGGATCTGGTTGCGAATCTGAAAAAGGCAAAGGAAATGGATTTCTGCTTTGTCGATGCCGCAAAAGCCAGCCAGGGCTTAAAGGATGGCTCTTATTATATGATTATAACGATACCTGAAAATTTTTCATTAAATGCAACAACGCTCATGGATAAACATCCGAAAAAAATGGAGCTCAGGTATACAACGAATCCCGGTACCAATTATATCGCCTCGAAAATGGACGAGACAGCGATTGCTAAGATACGGGAACAGATTTCCGCTACTGTGACAAAAACCTATGCCGATACATTATTCTCCAACGTTCAGGTGTTGAGCAGCGGCTTGAAAACAGCGGGTAAGGGCAGTCAGAAAATTCAGAACGGATTATCCGACAGTATTGCGGGGAATCAGACCATCACGGATAATCTGAACACTCTTGCCTCCAGTACACTGACCTTTCAAGACGGAAGTGAAACACTGAAGCAGGGACTGCAGGCTTATACCGATGGAGTGGCACAGCTGCAACAGGGAAGCAGGCAGCTGCGAAGCGGTATCCGCTCGATGAATGGAAAAAGCGTACAGCTTGTTAACGGCGCATCCTCGCTGCACACAGGAAGCGGTGAGCTGCAGCAGGGGGTAGAGGCGTATACAACCGGTGTAGCTGCCCTGCAACAGGGAAGTGAGCAGTTAATGCAAAGCTCTGCAGTTTTAAATCAGGGGGTGAATGCTCTGGCGCAGGGAACCTCCGATTTGCATAAGGGCAGCTCTCGTGTTCTGTCTGGTATGCAGGAGCTATCCACTGCAATAAAATCAAGTACCGACAGTCATGCTGATCTACTTGCTTATTTGCACGAAAAAAATACCGGCAGTGCAGATAGTCTGAAGCAGGTTACACAAGGGGCGGCGGCATTGGAGGCTCAGCTGCAGACAATCATAAACAAGAATACAGATGCGAGTCAGAGATTGAATGCAGCCGCACAGAAATTGAAGGATTTGCATGCTTATGAGGATACTGTGAATCAGCTAAAAGCAGCGGCAGCGGATATGAATGATTTAAATCAGCAATATGCTGTGCTCAAGACAGGGCTCTCTAAGCTTTCCAAAGGAAGTGAGGAGATGACAGGACTTCTCAGCGGAAACGATCAGGCATTGGCGCAGCTGCAGCAGGGTCTTTCCACTGTACAGCGTTCACTGGATGCACAGGGCTCCACCGCGGAAGCCATGGGTCTGATACAGGGTATGCAGCAGCTTCAAAGCGGCCTTGCAGATGCTGATAAAGCCTTATCTGGTGAACAGGGACTGGCTTCGGGGATTCATGCTTATACAATGGGCGTAGATACGATTGGAAACGGTCTTTCCACCTTATCACAGAAATCTACGGCTTTAACAGCCGGTGCAGCTCAATTACAAACAGGTACGACACAACTGAACTCTGCGATTCCTGCTTTACAGGGCGGAATCACACAGCTGCTAACGGGTAGTGATTCTCTATATCAGGGAGCCTCAGCATTAAACAGCAGCAGTCCGACATTATTAAACGGCTCTGCTCAGCTGCAGGGCGGCGCTTCTCAAATCAGCAGTGGTGCTCAGCAGCTTGCGCAGGGCTCCAATACACTGGGAGGCGGTCTGTTACAGCTGAAGGACGGTTCCCATACGCTGACAAGCTCGCTGCATAAGGGAGCTGAAGAAAGCTCGGTATCAGCAACACAGAATACAAAGGAAATGCTGGCACAGCCGGTGGTCACAACTCATCAGGAATTGAGCAATGTGGAAAACAATGGTACAGCGATGGCGCCCTATATGATGTCTGTCGGGCTGTATGTTGCCTGCATGGCCTTTACTCTTATGTATCCGCTGTTGAAAAACACAGGTAAAACGACGTCCGGTTTGCGTATGTGGGCTTGCAAGGCTTCTGTTATGTATACGGTCTCCACATTGATGGCAGTCATTATGATCGGTGTGCTGATGCTGGTTAACGGCCTGTCTCCCTATCAGACGCTGCTTACCTTTGCCATGGCAGCACTGGTTTCCGCAGGCTTCATGTCCATGATCGTTTTCTTTAACATCACCTGTGGAAAAATCGGAAGCTTTATTGTTCTGATATTCATGGTATTGCAGCTGGGGGGAGCGGCAGGTACCTATCCGATTGAAACATCCTCCGGATTTTATAATGCGATTCATCCGTTTATGCCATTCAGCTACAGTGTGCATGCATTCCGCAATACGTTGGCAATCGGCGGATCCATTACACCGGATATTCTTGTCTTTGCAGGTATGCTTGTAGTCTTCTCTGTTCTTTCCATTCTGTTTTATCGCTGGAAAACAAGTGTCAGTGAAGAGCATTTTGAAAAGACATTGCTGGCGCAGTTTCATTAGTGCTTATGTAAACCAGCTTACTTTGAACATATTATAAGCAATCTGAAAAGGGACTTATCGAAGCGATGCAAACGTTCTGATTACTTTGCGGCCGATAGGTCTTTTTTCATCTGCTTCCATGCATAGAGAAATGAATTTTTCATCTTCTATATGCTTGTCCTATGCCTGTTATCAGTATTTTCATATTATGCAGTGAGGTGAAAGCCTCAGGTTAGGAGGAACTTATATGAAGTATGCGAATGGTGCGTGCTGTCCATGGATTCCCAGGGAGCGCGTAGCTGATAATGAATACTGCTATGATGATGTGGACTTTATGGAGCAGCAGCCTAAACATCAACGGCAGCAGGCACAGATGCCTGGTATGGCCTATGTACCGATGCAGGTATGGAAAAAACCGTATGAAAGAGAGATTGGGTTTCAAAGAGGAACGATTTTTCATGCTCTTGATAAACCCTTTCTCGGTGATGAGGGGGCGTGCTGATGATGAATAGAAAGCAATTGCTGAGAAAGCTTCAAATGCTGGATTTTGCGATTCAGGAAACAGCACTGTTTTTAAACTCACACCCTGATGACAGACAGGCAATGCAGTATTATCAGTCTGCCGTGAAGGAACGTGAGAAGGCTGCAAAGGAGTATGAACATCTTTGCGGACCATTGACAAATCGGCAGAATCATTCGGATAGCTGGGAGTATAGCAAAGGGCCCTGGCCATGGGAAAGGGAGGATTGATGTATGTGGACATATGAAAAGAAGCTGCAGTTTCCGGTGAATATTAGAAAACCGGATCCTGCTTTCGCAAAAATCGTAATTTCGCAGATTGGCGGTCCGGATGGAGAACTGGCTGCCTCAATGCGTTATCTGAATCAGCGCTATGCCATGCCGTATGACAGTGTACGTGCGATGTTAACGGATATCGGAACGGAAGAATGCGTACATAAAAGTTATCCGTCAAAAAAGCCTTTATTTATGGGAGATTTTCGGGTATAGGTAGAGCGTGAAATTATCTGCGGTGCCGCCATCGCGTATGGAACACTCTCTTTCATACTTGACACAGCGCAGGACCTCCTTCAGCATGGAGTTCTTTTCAAGGGCACTCATACTCTCGTACTGCAGGAGAAGCTGCTCTGTCATTGGGATGATGCTGGTGGCACTTTCGATGCGTTTGTTCTCTTCTATGATCTCCTGCTGCAGTGTCTTCTGCTTCTCTTCAATTTCTGTTATTCTGGAGGATATCTTCTGAGAACGCTGCAGGAAGGTGTCCACGTCATAGATACCTTTTTCCAGAAAGTCGTGAATGTTATCATTCTGCTTGTTCAAATCCACTGTCTCTTCCCGCAGATCAGCCAGCTGGTTCTGCAATATCTGAAGAACACTGTCGTCGATCTGTGTGTGGCCATTGCTGATTCTCAGTTTTTCTTCCTTGATATATTCTGCCAGAACTTCGATGAGCTTCTGTTCAACATCATCAAAAGGTGCACTGACATTCCTGCATTTATTGTTGGGGCAGATCAGCCCGGTTCGAATGTTTTCTCTTTGATAAGGACGTCTTTGCATCTTGGCACCGCACTTCGCACAGATCACAAGCCCTGCCAGTGGATTTTTCATTTCTCTAGCGGAGGCTGGCAGTGGTTTATGCATGGAGAATTTCTTCTGGACCTGGTCGAAGAGCTGCTGATCAACGATAGGCGGATGAATACCGTCAGCCAGCAGGTAGTCATCACTGCGGGGACGGCTTACAGATACGGAGCCGTTTTTTACTTTTTTACGTTGTCCTCTCCACCCCCAGCGGATCTTACCAACATAGACCGGGTTCTGTAGGATATCTCTGACAGTAGGGTACACCCATTGTTTACCGGTCTTGGATGGAATGGCCATTTCGTTCAGCTGATCAGCAATGGTGGAGATGCCATGTGCTCCATATGCATACCAGCGAAACATCATCCTTACGACCTGTGCTTCCTTCTCCAGCGGCTTTAATGTGAAGCCCTTGTCGTTCTCTATCTTGATGCGTTCATAGCCGTATGGAGGCCGGTTGCCCACATATTTGCCTTCCTTAACGGATGCCTGTCTGCCGTTGTTCAGTCTGCGTTTGATCGTCTTATATTCACGGCGGGACATGAAAAGTCCAAACTCAAAATACTCTTCATCGAACTCGTTGTTTGGATCGTATGTCTTAATCGGTGTGATGATCTTCGTATCGGACAGCTTGAAGGCCTGGGCTACGATGCCCTGGTCGATCGTATCACCTCTTGCAAGACGTTCTACTTCCATGACCAGTACACCATCCCATACACCCTGTTCCACTTCAGACAGAAGCTGCTGCATCATCGGTCTGGACGCAATGGTTTCTCCGGATACGACTTCACGATAAATGTCAGCAATCGGCAGGTGCTGACGTCTGGCAAGTTCCAGGAGCGCTTTCTCATGACGCGCAAGTGTTTCTCCTTCACCACGTAGCTCGGCTTCCTGGTCAGCACGGGACTTCCTCAGATAAATTAAATATTGCATGTTGACACCTCCATCTACATTTTATGTTCCATGTGGTAAAATAGAGGCATAGAAAAAGATATGACTGGCGAGGTCATTTTTCTATGCTGGGTGGTATTGGTAGTACCGCCTATTCACTCCGTGTTGGTAGCACGGGGTGTTTTTTTTACATATTTATTGCATTACTGTAGAACATAATTTCATTTCCAATCCGCTTTGTTTCAACAGTATACGAAATATCGTAGTCTATATGTTGAGAAAAATCATACATTTGTAATACAGGTTCAACATTATCATATGTAACAATCCAGGGATATTCGAGATTTCTGACAATATTTGCTATCTCTACATGATCATTGTGATTAAAGAAATTTCTATATAGAGATGCACCTTTTTTATAATATGGAGGGTCAATGAAAAAGAAAGAATTTTCAGGATGATTAAGTAATAAAAAATCTCTAGCATCATCGTTATATATATCAATGAGATGTCGGCTTTCATATATACGATTAACTCTCTTTGATAAATCTTCTCTATTGAATCTACAATCTATTAAATAATTTCCATTTTGGTTATAACCACCTATTGGTCCGGCTTTTATAATACCTGATCTGTTAGTTCTATTCAAATAAAAAGTTGCCAATCCTAATTCTAGTAAAGATGTGTAGGCACCATTATATATTTCTTTCTGATGCGAATATTCTTCAATGTTTATAGATATATTTCTAATAAAAGTTATAAATTCTGGACCGTGATTTAGAATGGAATGCCATACAGCATATATTGCAGGATCTGCATCGTTTAAAATAATTCTATTTGCGATACCTGTGAAAAGGAGATTTAAGGCAAGATTAGATCCACCTGCAAAGGGCTCGATATAGGTACACCCTTGTAGATTATTATTCTCGATAATATTTAGTGTTTCTTGTAACATCTTTCCTTTTCCGCCAGGATATCTAAGTGGTGAATAGTATGCCATAATATCATCTCCTACGCATATTTTAACTTATTTCATAACAATTGGCCAGTTTTTTTATTCATAAGTTAAAATATGGTTCAATATCTCAAATAACATCCCAGAAGTGTAATTGTGCAGAATATTTATATCGTCAGATAATAAATAAGGATGGTGAATTAATAAATCAAGATGGTCTTTAGAAGCATGATTTCCAAAAAAAGTTTTGAATTTTCTGTCAATATCGGAACTAAAGAAAATATCTGTCTTATTATCTATAGCCGAATTGATTTTTTCAATCATTTTTCCTAGATTTGCATCATTTGAATTGTGACATTTTGAGTAAATTTTTGGATGATAGACTGATAACCAATATTTTAGACATTGTTCAATCAAAGCCCTAATTAAGTAAAATGTAGCTAATTTATATGTTTTATAAAATCCATGCTGTCCTCCAGCAAGCTTCTCAAATTCATTATGAATATTAACAAATGCTGTATGTTGTTCTTGTGGTATTTTTGAATTTTCTGCTACATATAATTCATGTAGCCTAAATTTGCTAGGTTTTGGTTTAGAAACTGGCTTAGGAACTGGTTTTTCAGATAATGGATTTTCAGATTTTTCTTTACTTTCGATTTCTTCTTGTCTATCTTCTTTTTCCTTATCATCTAAATCAAACTCTTGTTGTTTAGATTTATGTTTATGGCCTTCATTTTGAAAATCAGAAATTACATCATTATCATTTTTTTCATCACTAGATATTTGACCAATTGAAAATTTATTAATTAAATCATCGATAATAGCTTTATAAATATTTGCAGGAGTACGTGTATCTACTTTTATTACCTTATCATTTAAATAATATGCTTTATCTTCCACAATTTTACAAATTTTAGTTAAAATGATATTGTCATTATTCAAATTAATTTTTCCATCCTCTGATATATTTAATTGACTCTTTCTCATAATTCTGTTAAAAATATCTGTTCGTTTATTAGTTATATCAATAATTCGAGCGTCGTCAAAGCCATAATATTCTAAGGTTTTAATCCAAGGATGTTTGATACTAGCACCTATAAATTGGCTTGCTCTGTATTGTGATAATGCATTCCAATCTTTTCTTGTATTATTATCTTTAACATGAAGTTCATTTAACGCATTCATTAAGTTTTCTTTATCTTCTAGGTTAGTATCATAATAGATATCTGCAGTGATTTCAGTAATTCCTAAAGGACCATTTGCAACGCATAAATTTCTTAAATCGTCATATTTGTCCTCACCAGGTATGAGATTAGGATTTTCGAATATTTTTAGAACTGAAACCCTACGATTAGCATCCATTAGTATTTTATTCCCATTTTTTTCAAGAAAAAGTGCAGTAAAAGTTCGACAGTCTTTCTGAATTTCTTTCGCTAAATTTAAATAGGATTCATAATCTTCAGTAATTAGATAATGTATGGCCTCTAACTCGCTATTTAGAGGGGAATGTCTAAAGTTTTCTTTATTAATTTTAATATCGTCTAATCTAATTTTTATTCCTTTTTTACTCATGGTTCTATTGTCTCCTTTCTAGATTTGCTATATGTAAACATCAACTGATGTGTTTACTAATAACTTTCCCCAAGCATATTACTGAATCATTTATATGAATATCCTTATACTTTTTATTATGGCTAATCAAAACACCGTCACCAAGCTCTTTAACAAAAGCTTCACCGCCAATCATGAAGATACCAATTTCACCGATATTTATATCTGACTGTTTTTTTATCAGTAGTGTATCACCATCATGATAGGTAGGCTCCATGCTGTCCCCATTTACGCCGATAGCGAAATCTACATGCATGTTATCCATCTCATTTTCTATTTCTATCATTTCTGGTGGAATATCATCGAATACATATTGTCCATTTCCGGCAGATGCTACATGGCCATAATACGGAACCAATAAAGGGGGCTGTAGCATTATAAATTCCTTTGCATGCTCTGTCCGCCGAGAAATAGATAATCTTTCTATAATATCATTAACTATTTTTTTATCGCATTCTTCTAAACTGCGATATTTCTTTATGTGGCTGCTTTCGCTTTCGGAAAGTTGTGCTTCAGCTTTTATTAGCTTTGTCATTTCATCTTGATAAAGATAATTTGCATCACATTTTAATGCATCAAATAGCTTATACAATAGTTCAACTTTCGGAGAACTAACGCCATTTTCATAATTAGCAATGGCAGAAGGGGTTACTCCGATTAAGTTAGCTAGTTCGATCCGGGTTAACTTTAAATCTTCTCTTCTTTCTTTGATCCTGCTATTTAAGCTCATAAAATCACCTAACTTTCTGTGTACATGTTCATTATAACAAGAACTTTTGATTTTTCAATACTTTATTTACATAAAACTTGTAAAAATGTATTGACTTTACAAGAAAACTTGATACCATAAAGGTGTTACAAGAATCTTGTAACTGAAAAGGGATGTTACCTCCGCATAGTGATTAACATCCCTACTATTAAATTGGTGTTTCCCTAATAGTTCTGTTTTTCTAAAAAGAAAGTACGGGCTGGATTGCCAATCCAGTAAGCCATTGAAACGATTTTATAGCCTCTTGCTATTGCACTCTTTACAACAGCAGGATTTGAAGTACTAAATTTCTTTTTTCTCATTAAATCACCTCCTATCTAGCGGAGGCACCAATTATTCTTATTATAACAGGAAGGAGAGATGAAATGAAAGAATTTACCTACGAAACCTTAGTAAGTAATATCAAAAATTTGATATTTGAGAAAGGAATAAAACAGGGAGTAGTGGCCAAAAGAGCACATTTTACTGAGAGTGAATTTAGCAATATGCTAAATGATAGAAGAAAGCTCATTAGGGCGGAGCATCTCCCGCGCATAGCATTTGCTCTTGGTGTTGATGTAAGCGAGCTTTTTAAAACCAGTGATTCAGATTAGGAAAGGGGGCGGTAATGATGCAGAATCAAGAAAAGAAACTGCAAGCTATGAGAAAAAGAAGAAGAGAATGCCTACTAATCAATGCATGGGTCGCTATCATCATCATCGTATTTATTCTTATACTGTGCTACATGTTTGTCAAATGTACATGAAATCTTAATGACATGAGAAAGGTGGGAGTAGGTGGACAAAATACTATTTTTTATTCTTGGTGTCATTATCTATAAATTGTTTGATTGTTTCTATTGCACATTCAAAAGCAAAGAAAAGCATGACAGTAGCAAAAAAGACAAGTATTAAAACCATGACATTGCTTTGCTTACTTGAACTTAAATAACAAATAGAAAATACAAAAAAGAATAATGATACATAAAATTCAATTCTCAAAGCTTTGATGGAATAGATCGTCCCTTTTGAAGGTTTATCCTTTTTTCTGAGGAAGTCATACAAATAAGATGCTATGATGCCAAGAATTATTGAGATTAGTGCATCTAACATATAAACACTGCCTTTCTATCAAATGTATTATATCACATGAAAGAGATTGTGAGGGTTGACCAATTTTCAATCCTGTGTTTATTCCAGTGGAAGGTCAAATCAAAAGAATACGCATACCTTATAAAGGAGGGATGTAATGGATGTGACAGGAAATGTAATTGCAGATTATATGAGTGGGAATACCCGTATCGTTATATTGGATGATGCGATAGAACCAGAAGAGGAGCAGGAGCTCATCTATGAACGTGTCAGAGGTATCATCACAAGATCGCGTCTGCGTAGACAAAAAGAAAAGGATGCTCACCCCATCGAAAGTGCAGCATCCAATCTCAAACCCTTATAAAAAGGATACGCCTTTATTATAAGGGATACATATGCGAAAAGCAAGGAGGAGTAGCGCATGACAGCAAATGAATCAATAAATGCAGAATGTCGCAAAGCTAAAAATGAAGAAATCGATAAGGCCGTATCCGGTTTGACGCTCAATGATGCAGAAAGAAAGTTTCTTGCATTTCTTATCGACATGGAAGACTTGGAAACCGTATGTAAAATTTGTAGCATCATCCGGAAAGCAAAGGAATACCGACAATGAAGATATGGAGAGTGTCAGCAGCCAGCGTGGCGGTCCTGACCATATCAGCCTGCGCCTTATTGGCCAAAGCTGACTGGGAACATAAGATCGAAGAGCTGCAGGTGTTGAATCAGGTAAATCATGAAGAAATCGATATGCTGCAGTCTAAGGTCAAGGAACTGAATGCAGAATTAAGAATCAAAGAAAAAAAGATCGTCGAGCTGGAATCACAACCGAAATGAACAGCTCTCGAAGTGAGGATAACGTATTACTGGCCAGGTGAAGACGAGTGGGGTGATATCAGCAAGTATCCATGTGATGGCGAGCACAAGGCCATAGAAGGGCATACGATTGCAGTGGATCCAAGCGTGATACCACCTGGAAGTGCAGTGCTGATAAACGGCCATGAATACATAGCAGAAGATATAGGCGGAGCTGTAAAAGGCAATGTTATTGATATTTATAGCAGTGTACCTCACTATGAATCATATGAAACTATAGTTTATGTAAAGGAGGAATAAATGAGCACAACAGCAACCCTATTGATGGATATGGGTATCACTCCTGATTTGAAAGGATTCGATTATATTAGATTGGCGGTAGCATTCGTTATAACGGATAAGGCAAAGTACAGAAATGTAACAAAGACACTTTACCCGGATATAGCCAAAGCATTTTGCTCTACTCCTGTAAGAGTAGAGAGGGATATCCGGCATGCAATAAGTAAAGCAATCTATTTGGATCATGGAGAAATTAAAAATTTAATCGGCGTATCGCCATACAAAAATAAAATGACTAATTCAGAGTTTATATTTTCGTTGGCATATGTTGTAAATGAAAATGGAGGATAAAAGTAATGGAAATGTACAAGAATCCACGTTCTGAAAGTAATATTATCCACAGACTTCAGAAACTTGGCTTCCGAGAAACGATGGGATACACTGATGGATCGTACCAACTAATGAAACAGGACAGGAGTGCAACGATACTCGTCAGTGATGATGGTGAGCAGTTTCACTACTATGGACCAGAAGGTACCGCAACGCATGAGGATGCAGAACTTGAAGGAGAAGAATGGTACAAGCAGCTTCTGCAGGCAATCTATCTGCCGGTGATTAAGCGGGAAATGTTGGTCGCATATGATCCTGGATATAAGGTAGAGCTTGGCAAGGTCAAACGCCTCAGCAAAGATGGTACAAAGGCCTTTGTCTGGTATCACAGTGGCGATACTGCAGCATGCACACAAATCGAGGATCTGTATCCGATCGGGAAGGATTTTGTCCTGCAGCATAGAGATATGTTTGAAAATGCATATGCGATCGATGACATCATCGCAAAGGAAGGAGAAGAGTATGAATATGGAACACAAGTTTGAAATCAACATCAATTTCGGGGAGGTGAAATTCACATGTCCAGATCTGATTGAAGCGGCAAAGATCCTTACTGGGGTCACATCCGGAAAATTAAAAGTAGAAGGTAAAGATATCGGAAAGAGTTTGTCAGAGGCTGTAGCTGAGCCTTTAACAGAAGCAACTGATAATACTGATCCTAGTGAGCTGAGTGATGCTAGTGCTGTTAAAAACGATTATCCATCAGTAGATCCGAAGACTTATAAAGAGTATGAGCAGTTTAAGCATATGATAAAAAAACTAAGTGAGCTGGAAAAGGTATCGAAAGAAAAAACACAAAGTTTATTAAAAAGTTTCAGTACAGACAACTCAACAGTTGCTGAAACGGTACCACCTAATGCTTGGGGAAAAGTCATAGCAGAAGCGCAGGATCTGCTAGACGCATGTAATAAGAAAGAGGAGGCAGTACCGGCTCCAAAGATCACTCTTGAGGATATGCGGATACCCTGTAAGGCATTTCTAAGCACACATGGGAAGAAAGCGATGGAAGACCTTTTTCGAGAATTCGGTGTAAAGAGCCTTCCTGAACTTCCAAGTGACAGATATACGGAATTCCTGGAAAGAGTAGGTAATACAAATGGGTAGCCATGCGTTACTTTCATCTTCCAGTTCTGGAAGATGGTTGATATGTACACCATCAGCTCGACTGGAAGAACGGATGCCGGATGTTGAATCAGATGCAGCAAAAGAAGGCACTCTTGCTCATAGTATTGCCGAACAGAAGTTACTTAAATACATTGCCAGAGGAAGAAAGAAAATAGAATGCGAAGATCCGGAAATGGATCGACTAACGGATGATTATAAAGATTATGTCGTTGAGATCTTCAATAAGGAGCGCAAACAGACGAAAGACGCAAAGCTTCTTGTCGAGGAAAATCTTGAAATAACTAGATGGGTGCCTGAAAGTAAAGGGACTGGTGATGCCGTCATCGTTGGCGATGATACGTTGCATGTCATCGACTTAAAATATGGTAGAGGTGTACCCGTTCCTGTTGAGGGTAATACGCAGACGAGGTTATATGCTGCAGGTGCTATTGAAGCATACGGATTGCTGTATGGCTTCAAAACAATCACAGTACATATCTATCAGCCACGTGTTGAGAACGGGATTGCCGAGGTCACTTATAGCGTTGATGAACTCGTGAAATGGATGGATGAGTATGTGCACCCAAGAGCGTTGCTTGCCTATGATGGTGCAGGAGAAGCGGTTCCGGGGGACCATTGCAAGTTCTGCAAGGTGAAGGGATCTTGTAAAGCCAGAGCAGCATTAGAATTTGAAAAAGCAGAGAGAGAAGAACGTCTGGATGCCATGCTCATGAATGAAGACGAGATGTCAAAGGCTCTTCATTATACAGCTGAGCTTGCTGCCTGGTGCAAAGATGTCGAGGAGTTCGCTTTACAGCAGATGCTTACTGGTGTCCATTATGAAGGCTTCAAACTCGTTGAGGGTACTAGCAGGCGGAAAGTCGTTGATGAGAAACTGCTCGTCGATAAATTGATGGCTGCCGGTATAGAAGAGGCTATGCTGTATGAGAAAAAACTTGTAGGTATGACGAAACTTGAAAAGATCGCAGGTAAGAAGGAACTTCCAGTAATAGCAGGTGAAAGCATCATCAAGCCGAAAGGCAAGCCTATGATAGCTCCTATGAGTGATAAACGACCGGAATATCAATCCAGTGATCCTAAAGATGCATTCAAAGAAATAGAAGTAGCTTTAGATTGATGCCATAAAGGCATCTATAAAAAAGAAAGAAGAGGATAAAACATGAGTAATATTGAAAACACAGTAATCACGACAGGCAAAGTAAGGTTGAGCTATGCACATCTGGTCGAGCCTTGGGCAGCAGAAGAAGGGCAGAAAAAACGCTATTCAGCTTCCCTTATCATTCCTAAATCAGATACAAAGACTATACAAAAAATCAAAGGTGCTATCGTAGCTGCTACCCAGAAAGGAATCGAATCAAAATGGGGTGGGAAGAAACCGGTAAGCTTAAAGCTCCCTCTTCGTGATGGCGATGAAGAACGTGAGGATGAAGCTTATAAGGACAGTTTCTTCGTTAATGCGAATTGCGATCAGCGCCCTGCTGTTGTCGATAAGCAGAAACGTCCGTATGCTACTATCGAAGATCAAGAGGTGGATGTATATAGCGGCTGCTATGTATATGCGAACATCAGCTTCTATCCATTCAACAGTAATGGTAATAAAGGAATCGCATGTGGACTGAACTGTCTTATGAAGGCTGCGAATGGCGATGCGTTGTCCAGCAGAGTATCTATCGATACAGCGTTTGCAGATATTGAAGTAGAAGCTGCTGATACTGATGAAGTACCTACTGACGATTATTCAGATCTTTTGGGGTTTTGAACATGAGGAAGCTGCATATCGATCTGGAGACATACAGCTCAGTCGATCTACCCAGCTGTGAAGCATATAGGTACATAGAGAGTGAGGATTTTCAGATCCTCCTCTTTGCATATGCATACGACGATGAACCTGTCAGAGTAGTCAATCTTACTATTGATGATACACTACCAGACGAGGTCTTAAATGATATTAGAAATAATTCGGAAGTTATCAAATGTGCACATAATGCCGTCTTTGAACGCTTGTGCCTCTCTAAGTATCTCAATAAACACTTATCTGCTGAGCAATGGTACTGCTCTATGATCCATGCTTTGTTACTGGGTTTTCCAGCTTCCTTGAAGGATGTAGGAACCGCCTTGGGGCTTCCGGAAGACCAACAGAAGCTCAGAACAGGAAAAGCTCTCATAACGTATTTCTGTAAGCCTTGTAAACCAACGAATGCGAATGGACAGAGGACCAGAAATATGCCTGAGGACGCACCCGATAAATGGCAGCTCTTTAAAGAATATTGCCAAAGAGATGTTGAAACAGAACGTGTGATCAGTACAAAATTAAAACGCTTCCCTATTCAGGAAGATGAACATGTATTATGGTGCTGGGATCAGAGAATGAATGATTATGGTGTTGGCATCGATATGAAATTAGTCAATACGGTTATAGAGTTTGGAGACCTGTATGACGAAAGACTGATTAAAGAATGTGAGATATTGACGGATGGGATAGGACCAAAAAAAATCGCTCAACTCAAAAAGTGGATAAGTCAACGAGAAAATCGTGATATCGGTAGTTTAGATAAAGATGCTGTTTCTCAGTTATTGAAGGATGAGAGCTTAACCCCAGAAAGTAAAAGGGTCTTACAGATCCGTCAAGAGAGCGGAAAGACGTCCATCACGAAGTACGCTGCTATGCAGAGATCTGTCTGTCACGATGGTCGCATACATGGGGCATTTCAGTTCTATGGTGCAAATCGAACCGGCAGATGGGCAGGAAGGATCATACAGCCGCAGAATTTCCCCAGAAATTCTTTTAATGACTTTGATCTGGCGAGGGAGCTTGTAAAGAAAAAGGACTGGGATACACTGAAACTCCTATATGGTTCTTATAATAAGGTGTTCAGTACGCTCATCCGTACTGCGATCATTCCTCCAAAGGGTTGTATGTTTGCAATAGCAGATTATTCAGCTATCGAGGCAAGGCTCACTGCATGGTTTTGTGATGAAAAATGGAGACAGGATGTATTTGCTTCAACAGGAAAGATTTATGAAGCATCGGCTGCACAGATGTTTCATGTACCAGTCGAACAGGTCACGAAAGGCTCTGACCTGCGTAAGAAGGGGAAAGTGGCGGAGTTGGCACTGGGCTATGGCGGAGGTGTATCTGCACTGGAACGTATGGGAGGCGCGTCTATGGGACTATCGGAAGAGGAGATGCAGGATATCGTACATAAATGGAGATTAGCATCTCCAAATATCAAGAAGATGTGGTATCAGGTTCAGGATGCAGCCTATTCGGCTGTGAGAGACCGAAGGAGATTACAAGTGGCCCACGGTGTGAGTTACTTTTATCAATCAGGTGTCCTCTTTGCGCAACTGCCATCCGGTCGAAAGTTGGCATATATCAGACCTAAACTCATACCAGGCAAGTATGGAGAAGAACTCACCTATGAAGGATATGGATCTGATCAGGATGGTAAACAAACAAAAAAGTGGTGCCGGCAGAAGACATGGGGCGGCAAACTGTTCGAGAACCTTATCCAGGCCATTGCACGTGACTGTCTGGCAACAGCGATGCTGCGCCTTGATCAGCAAGGCTATAGGATAGTTATGCATGTGCATGATGAGGTAGTCGTGGAGGTGCCTAAGGAGAATGCTCGTGCCGCTTTAGAGGAAATAGAGAGTATCATGGCAGAGCCGTTGAGCTGGGCACCGGGTGCTATACTTACGGCTGACGGATTCGTCAGTGAGTATTACAGAAAAGATTAAATGGTATGGAGGTAAAGGCAGATGCATGATATGGAGATACAGATATCGGTCGGAAAGAGCCGCTATGAAAAGCAATGGAAAAATCAAACGATGATGTGGTCTGCCTTCCTGGACAAGGTCAGGGATACATACAGGACCAGAGAAACGATGTCTGAGTATCTAAAGCTGACAAAGAAGAAACAGGATGAGATCAAGGATATAGGCGGATTCGTTGGTGGACAACTAAAAGAAGGACGCCGCCTAGATACGAACGTCATGAATCGCACTCTAATCACTCTTGATGCAGATTATGCATCACCAGACCTATGGGACGATATCGATCTGCTGTTTGGTTATAGCTGTTGTATGTACAGTACACATAAACACAGACCAGATAGTCCTCGTTATCGTTTGATCATACCGCTGTCAACTCCAGTAGGACCTGAACAATATGAAGCAATTGCACGAAAATTGGCTGAAGATATAGGAATCGACTATTTCGATGATACGACATATCAGCCCTCGAGATTGATGTACTGGCCAAGTACATCTGCAGACGGTGAATATGTTTATCATTGTCTTGACGGCCCTGTCCTGGATCCGCAGTGTGTCCTTGATAGATATCCGGATTGGAGAGACATCAGCTTCTGGCCAATGTCTTCGAGAGTTCAGGAGATCAAGAAACGCGCAGCGAAGAAGCAAGGGGATCCATTAGAGAAAGATGGACTGATAGGTGCATTCTGCCGTACATATGATATACGCTCTGCGATAACCACTTTCCTGGCTGATGTGTATGAGCCATGCAGGGAAGAGAACCGCTATACGTATATAAAAGGATCTACTGCAGGGGGACTTGTGACATACAATGACCGCTTTGCATATAGCAATCATGCTACGGATCCGTGTAGTATGCAATTATGCAATGCCTTCGACTTAGTGCGCATTCATAAGTTTCATGATCTGGATGCGGAGGCTAAACCGGAGACACCAGTGAATAAGCTGCCTTCCTGGGTAGCCATGATGGACTTCATTCGAAAGGATTCGGAAACTATCAAGACGATGGACATGGAGCGCATAAGAGATTTCGAAGAAGATTTTGAAGAAGATAATTATATGTGGATGTCTGAATTAAAGCGTGGTGGAAAAAACAATGATATCCTGCCTACCAGAAGCAATATTGAAATAATCTTGAAAAATGATCCTAATCTAAAGGATGGGATAGGGGGACTGGATATATTCAAAAGCAGAGTATATAAGACTGCCAATCTGCCTTGGTGGAAGTATGACAAATATCGAAGTCAATGGATAGACGATGATGATTCAGCTTTAAGAAGCTATATTGAAAAATATTATGAAATCAATAGCAAGGAAAGAGTACTGGATGCATTGATCAATGTCCATCGAGAAAACTCATACAACAGTGTTACCAGATACCTTAGTGCTTTGAACTGGGATGGGGTGGAAAGGCTCGACACACTTTTTATTGATTATCTGGGTGCTGAGGATAGTGAGTATGTACGGGCGGATACACGTAAACAGCTCTGTGCGGCTGTTAAGAGAGCGTATGAACCTGGGTGCAAGTACGATACAGTGCTGGTGTTAAGTGGTCCTCAGGGTGTTGGAAAGTCCTACATCATATCAAGACTAGGACAGGAGTGGTTCAGTGACACGATCCCAGCTATCAAAGGTAAGGATGCCTATGAGGCACTTGATGGTAAATGGATCCTTGAGCTTGGGGAGCTGAATGCAACGAGAAAGAGTGAAATCGAGGCCGTAAGGCTATTCATAACTTCCACCAGCGACAACTATCGTAAGGCTTATGCAAGAATAACAACGGATAATCCAAGGCAGTGTGTGCTGTTTGGAACAGCTAATGATGATGATGATTATCTGAGAGATTATGCGGGGAACAGACGTTTCTGGCCTGTGGATGTCATGTTACATGAGAAGCGTCTGAACATGTTTGAGATGACACAAGAGACTATAGATCAAATATGGGCAGAAGCGGTATACAGATACCACCAAGGTGAATCCCTCATTCTGGAAGGCGATTTAAAGGCTCAGGCGGACAAAATACAGAAGGCGCATGAATATGTCTCCCCCTATAAAGGACAGGTGCTGGAGTACCTGGATACCCCGATTACGGAAGATTGGTACACCAAGGACATATATGAACGAAGGAACTACATTCAGGATTCAGCAATGCAGGAAGGTTGTATCCGAAGAAACAAGGTGTGCGTTCAGGAAATCTGGTGCGAGGCCTTGGGTGGAGATATCAAGGCGCTTGGCTCCAAGGAAAAGAAGGAGATCGAACATATCGTCATGGAAACAGGCAAGTGGGATAAAAGCGGATCACTAAGATATGGGAAGGCTTATGGAGCAGCAAGAGGGTTCATAAGGAAATAGAATCTGCAACAAAACCGTAACAGCACGAAAAAAAAGTGCAACATTAGGAAAAAACAGTGCAACAGACGCAACACTGTGCAACAAACGAGCGTTGCGCCGGAAACACTTTAAATATAGGCGAAATATAGGTAATGCAACAGTGCAACAATAAATCTCTATAATTATAAAATATATACTATTAGGGAGTACACACATAAGGGCACACGCCTAATACGCACATACATAGTGCCTACGCGTGAGAATGTTGCGCCGTTGCGGAAGGAAAGGAGTGTTTTTATGGGGTGGCAAAGTACAACAAAGACCGATCCAGAACGCCAGGTTGAAAAATACTTGACTGATCGTATCAGCAACCTCGGAGGTCTTGCATGGAAATTCACATCACCCGGGACTGCAGGAGTGCCGGATAGGATCGTAATCATGAATGGACAGATCTGTTTCGTAGAACTTAAGCGGTCAACAGGTGGTAGAGTTTCGGATATGCAAGAGTGGCGCATCAATCAATTACGTAGACAGGGCATGAAAGCATATGTGCTGCGTAACAGAGAACAGATCGACTATCTGATAAGTCACATGATGCGTGGAGAATTGCCGGAATGAGATATCATCCGCATGAGTATCAGCGTAAAGCTATATAGTGGATACTTGATAAACCTAGATCAGGACTGTTCCTTCCGATGGGGATGGGAAAAACAAGCGTTACACTCACAGCAATAAACATACTCATGTATGACTATTTCAATGTTGAGAAGGTCCTCATCATCGCACCGATAAGGGTGGCGCAGTCTACTTGGCCGGACGAGATCAGTAAGTGGGAAGATATGCGGCATTTGACGTACGCCCGTGTGCTGGGAAGCAGACAGCAAAGACTGAAGGCATTGAAGCAGGAAGTTGACATCTATTTGATCAATCGGGAAAACGTATCATGGCTGGTGGAAGTGGTCGGGCGTGATTGGCCATTCGACATGGTAGTGGTTGATGAATTGTCCAGTTTCAAGAATCCTCAAGCCCAGCGATTCAAAGCTTTGAGGAAGGTAATGCCTTTAGTAGACCGCTTCATAGGCTTAACCGGAACACCTGCACCGAAAGGTCTGCCTGATCTTTGGCCACAACTGTATCTGATGGATCAGGGGAAACGACTTGGCCGTACATTGTCTACATTCAGAAGCCGGTATCTGATGTCTGGGAGAAGAAACGGACATGTGATCTATGAATGGCTACTGCAGGAAGGTGCAAAACGACGAATCTATGATGCCATTGGAGATATCTGTATGAGCTTAAAAGCTGAAGACTGGCTGAAACTACCGGACTGTCAATATCTCACTCAGGAGGTCGTATTGAGTAAACAAGCGATGCAGCAGTACCACAGATTCAAACGTGAAAAGATTCTGGAGATCTGTGAGGACGGAGTGATAACCGCAGCTAATGCTGGCGTGGTCACCAACAAGCTGTTGCAGTTCACTGCAGGCGCTGTGTACGACGAAGCCCATAAAGTGAGACAGATACATACGGCGAAGCTAGAGGCCTTAGAGGATCTTCTGGAAGCTGCAAACGGCCAGCCTGTCATGGTGTTCTATTACTTCAGACATGACTATGAACGTATCACGAATCACTTCCCTGATGTCAATATCCGCACAATCGAAGATCAGCAGGATGTAGCAGACTGGAACGACAGGAAGATCGATATGCTGCTCGTACACCCTGCATCTGTCGGTCATGGTTTGAACCTGCAGCATGGAGGATCCATCATCATCTGGTACACGCTGCCTAATTGGAATCTGGAGCTGTATCTGCAGGCCAATGCAAGACTACACAGACAGGGTCAGACAGAGACGGTAAGAATCTACCATTTGGTTGCAAAAGGGACGGTGGATGAGGATATGATGAAGTCTTTAGAGCAGAAAGATGTATCACAAAAAGCGCTGATTGAGGCGCTGAAAAGATAGGAGTTAAGAAAAATGACAACAAAGCAACAGGCAGCAGAAGCATTTGAACGATATTTGGAAACCGGTAATCTTGAATATGCAAAGGTCGTTGCTGATTATCTGTCATGCAACAAGGAGGAAGAAGATGAAGTGCAGTGAGTGTAAACATCTGATTGCAGGCATATCCCAGCATAACAATTCACGTAGTAACTGGTGGTGCGCTATTGCTAGAACTGTGTGTGAACCACACAGAAGAATAGCACAGGCGAAAGGTAATGTTATACCGACAAAGATATCACCTCGCTGGTGTCCATTGAAAGGAGGTAAACAACATGGGATGTAAATGCGCTAAGTATTATGATCCTGATGAAGGAAGATATTACTGTGAAGTGACCGGTGATCAGTGCATGTACTTAATGCCAGACAGTAAAAGATGTGCCGCAGATTATGGTGAAGGGCCTGATGTGCAAATGGAGACAGAAGATGAAGAATGCTGAAAAGTATGCCAAACAGATTGCAGGAATACTGGCTGATTCTGCAATCTGTCCAGTTACGGATTTGATTTCATCACAGAGTCCTGATGATTGGCCTGTGTGTACAAACTGTGTACTTGAAGGTGTCTGCGCTAATGCACAAAAATTAGAGGAGTGGCTCCTTCAGGAGGTTTCCTCATGAGGCCGGAGCATCACCAGGGGTACATACTGCTGCGTAACAAAGAACGACCTGTAGCAGTGACTGTGGATTGTGCCTGGTTCATGTCACTGCCTAAAAAGGTGAAGCAGTATTATCAGCTGAATTGGAATGTCGTATTGATCAGAGGTTGAGAATAGAAAGGTGGATCAGGATGATCGAAATCAAAGAAGTAAAAGAAGTAAAAGAAGAAGACGTACTGAGTATCAAAGAAAATCATGTGTTGAGCCAATGTCATTAAGTTAAAGAAATATAGATGAGAGACATTTAT
>OBYP01000671.1_pt1 | contig 27161 bp, 27 predicted proteins | sample 1501461 | NCBI WGS metagenome assembly OBYP01 (sample SAMEA2580201, study PRJEB22360) | human gut metagenome | biome: human gut; feature: human-associated habitat; material: faeces | place: Denmark | collected 2008/2010 | reverse complement strand
TATATGAATCCCGGCCTCCCGACCCGAAGCGGGCGCCTTCCAGCGCGGCCGCCTGAGATAAATCCTCCGGAAGCATTGTACGGATTTCCATTACGTTTCACCGCTTTCACGATTCTTAAGCTTCTGCTGCCTGGAATAGGTCCCTTTTCTCATCATGGCATCCCCGGCCTTATCGCCTGCTGTTTTCTGCGCCTCGCTGCGTTCCCGTTCTGCCTGGGAGGGGCGCAGGTATTCCGGAACATGGGCGGCTGCGGATTCCATTTTGCCCAAACGGGCGTAGGTCTGTGCAAGGACGGCTACCGCCGAGGCACGCTGCCTGTTGCAGAGCGCAGGGGCAAAGGTATAGGGACGGTGCATGAGAGCCGCCAGTTTTTCCCGGAATACGGGAACGCCGTCTCCTAAAAATACCACGCAGTCTTCTCCGGGAAGCGCATTCAGCTTCTCCGCTATAGTTTCAATGGGAACCACGCACTGGGGTTCCAGAATATCCAGTTTAAAATTCACCTCTAATGAGGAGGTTTCCTGCGACGTCTCCTCCGGAAGGAAACGGTAAATACCGGTATAGACCTGGCTTCTTCTCGCATCCATGAGGGGGCATACGATATGATCCGTTCCGTATACATTCATGGCAAGCGCATCCACCGTAGGAACGCTGATAATCGGTTTATCCAATGCAAGCCCCAGCCCCTTGGCTGTGGCAGAGCCGATCCGTAGTCCCGTAAAGGAACCAGGTCCCGCGGATACTGCGATGGCATCAATACAGGACAGATCCAGCTCAATCATTTTTTTCACTTCATCCAGCATGGGGAGCAGGGTCTGAGAGTGTGTTTTCTTATAATTTGTTGTGTATTCGGCTATGAGGCTGTCATCCTCCGTCACCGCCACACTGGCTACCAGCCCTGAGCTGTCTATGGCTAATATTTTCATTCCTGCGCTTCTCCTATCCTTGTCAGGGTAATTTTGCGGTAATCAAAGCCCCTGCTTAAATCTTTTTCTATCCGCACCTGTGTATATGCAGGGGGAAGAATTTCCTCAATGAGGTTGGCCCATTCTATCAGGCACAGCCCTTCTCCGTAAATGCAGTCCTCAAAGCCCACCTCCTCCATTTCCTCCGGATCGCCAATCCGGTATACGTCAAAATGGTAAAAAGGCATACGGCCTTCCTCATAGATCTGCACGATGGTAAACGTAGGGCTGCTGACCGGCTCCGTTATGCCAAGCCCTGCTGCAACTCCCTGGGTAAAAACGGTTTTGCCCACGCCCAGATCTCCGATCAGGGTATAAACCTGGCCGGGCTTCGCTTCCTGTCCTATTTTTTCTCCCAACGCATACGTTTCCTCTGCGCTGAAGCTTTCAATCACTTCTGTTTGCTGATTCATATTCCAATTCTCCTGTTATCCCGGCACGGGCTGCTATACCACCGGCCGGCTTCACATCCGGATGTTTACCTTTTTCGGAGGCATGTGTGTGGAAATCATCTCCACTGCTTTGGAAAGATTATCCTTCAGATCTCTGCGGGGAAAAATGCTGGCATTGATTCTTGTAGTATAAAGTACGATACTGCGGGCTGTGGACACTGCTTTCACCATATCCTCCCATTTCTGGAATTCCGTTGCTTCTCCCTGGGATACCTCCACCCCTTCTTCCGTCATTTTGTAATGGAGGGGCTGCTTGAAGGCGGGATTGGTAAGAGCCTGCTGCTTGGCCTTAAGAAACAGGCTGCCCGGCTGGTACAGCAGTATCACCAGGCCGGCAATAAGATAGATTATATGGCCGGTCATGCCGAATGCCACCAGCATCAGTGCGCCCACCGTGGTTCCCACCACTCCGGCAAAGCTGGTGTAGGTATGGTGAAGCATGTAGTCATACAGTACTCCTGAATCTATTTTGACATCAAATTCCACTTCCATTTAAGTATATACTCCTGATATTTATTTTGTTGTATATCTCAGACCCGAAAAAGCACCTACATCGTAGGTGCTTTTGTCTACTTAACATTATATTATACTGATAATCCGCTATAACGCAAGTTATTTTCTACCGGGAGCTGTCCTGGCTTTCAGGATTATTCATGGCGCAGCGCTTCAATCGGGCTGAGCTTTGCAGCCTTTCTTGCAGGATAGATACCGAAGAAAATACCTACGCCTGCCGAGAACAGGGATGCAATCAGCACGGTGCCTACCTTAACTCTTGCAGCAAAGCCAATCACGCCGCCTATCAGTATGGCGCCTGTAATTCCCAGTATAATGCCGATAATCCCTCCCATAAGGGTAATAATGGCGGATTCGGACAAGAACTGCAGCAGGATGGATCCGGTCCTGGCTCCCAGGGATTTACGGATACCGATTTCCCTGGTACGTTCCGTTACGGAAACCAGCATGATATTCATTACGCCGATACCGCCGACCAGCAGGGAAATCGCTGCCACAATAACTACAAAGATAGAGATATTGCCCAGAACGGAGTTGATTTGGGAAATCTGATCCTGCATGTTCTGCACCTGGATCAACCCTTTTCCTCTCACATTATGCCTTCCTTCCATGAGGTTGATCGTGCTCTGCGCCACCTGCATGGATTCCGCCGGCGAGTCACAGATAACATAAAAGTCCGTAAAATCACCGAAATATAATCCATAGGAAGCGCTCAGTATGCTGAGCGGCAGCTCAATGTTAATCATGTCTCCGTACATACTGAACATGGCTGAAGCGCTGTCCTTACGTATGCCTACGATTCTCAGATCCTGTGTGGTTCCGTACAGGGTCACTTCAATAGTAAGGCCGATAACATCCGTAGTGCCGAACAGCTTCTTGGCCGCCTGCTCCGGCACCACGCATACCTTATTGCCGGAGTAGTAATCGTTGGCGGTAAAGTAACGGCCCGCAATTATCGGTTCACTCTGATAGAACTCCATGCTCTCTGTTCCGCCGGAGGCATATGCGGTAAACTCGCCTTTTTTACCGATTACGCTCCCGTAAAGGGTATACACCGGCGTAACGCCTTTGACGCCCGCCACCTTTTCCTGTATTGCTTCAAAATCATCTGCGGAGAAATAAACCTCATCTTCACTGTGTTCATTATTAACATAAATACCAATCAGCCCTCCGGCCATGGCATTCAGTTCGTCGTTAACCTGTCCCTTTACTCCGTCACCAATGGAAATAATCATGATAACAGATGTAATACCGATAATAATACCGAGCATCGTCAGAATGGACCGGCCTTTATTGCTTTTGATATTCATCAGGGCAATTTTTATATATTCCCATGCCTGTGCCACTATTGCATCCTCCTTATATAGACCGCTGTGAGCAGGCCCGGATTACTCGTTTCCGGAATCCGCCGCGCCGTCCGTCTGTGTCTGTGTTCCAGCGGTCTCCGTCTCCTGGCCTACCGCTTCGGAGGAGCCTTCTTCTGATGCGTTTTCAGTGGATGCTTCCGACGCTGTTTCCACGGCTGCGCCGGTCTCGGGAGCCGCTGCGTCAGTCATTGCCGCACCCGCCATGCCGCTTCCCATAGGAACCGCCATAACCTTCATGCCCTCTGTCACCATACCTGTCACATCATATAATATCTGATCGCCTTCCTTCAGGCCTTCCTTTACCTCAACCATGCTGTCAGAGGAAATTCCTGTGGTGATTCTTCTCATGGTTACCACGCCGTTTTCCACAACGTAGCAGAACTCACCCTGCTTATCCGCATTTACGATTTCAACAGGTACTGTAAGAACATTTTCCGCAGATGCGGTATGGATAACAAGCTTGGCCTCCACGCCCAGGAAAATATCCTCGTCCGGGTTCTTGATATGTACCTCTGCTCCAACTACAGGCGTTCCCTGGGAATTGGCAGCGGCCACTTTATTGATTTTGGAAACCTCGCCTTCATATTCTTTTCCTGCAATGGTAACATCCACCTTCTGGCCGATTTCGATTTTGGGCAGGTCATATTTGGTGACTTCGATGCCCACCTTTACCTGCTTGTTGCTTTCTATGGTAAAAAGCTCGGTTCCTTCAGCTACGGTAGCCCCTTCCAGAAGGCCGCCGCCCTTGGTTGCATCCTTGGATGTGGATACGGTGGCAATCTTGGTTACGATGCCGGGGAATTCCGCAACAACACCCGCCTGAGCCTTCTCCAGCTCTGCCGCCGCTTCACTTGCGGTAATCTGTGCGCTCTGTACGGTATCTGCCTGCTGCTGCTTGGAATAAGGATCGGCAATTCCCGCTTCGGAGGAGGATTCCTTTCCTTCCCGCTTGCTGATCTCTTCTTTCATATCCTCCAGCTTCTTCTGCTCCGCGTCAATAATACGCTGGGTCTCCCTCAGGTCCTCGGACATGCTCAGATCGCTGAGCTGGTTGCTTGTTTCCCGAATGCTGTTATTCAGGTTCTGGATGATTTCCTGAATTCCTTTTCTGGCATCTGAATCACTCTGCTCAGCCAGCTTATTATTCTGGGTCTCCAGCTCCTGGTTCAGCTTGCCCAGCCAGTCCTGAAGCTTTTCTCTTTCACGCTGGGTTTCATCCTCCAGCTGGTATTTCAGTCCCTGTACGTACTGCTCCTGCTGCTCGGCAAGGATCTTCAGTTCGTCCAGGCCGATGGTTGCTTCATTATACTCTGATTCATTCTTGTTGCTCTGATACTGGGAGCTTCTGTAGCTGTTCGCCGTTGCGGAAGCATCCAGCGCCGCTTTTGCTTTTCTGTTTTCCAGTTCGGTGGTGTCGAAGGATACCAGCTGCTGTCCTTCTGCCACCTCATCGCCCAGGGCGATCTTCATCTCAGAGATAGTGGCGCCTACCGGCGCATAGTATGTCTTGCTCTGCTCACTGCTCACCGTACCGCTGGTGGACATGGTCTCTTCAATGCTTCCCATCGTCACTTCAATGGTATTCACCTGCATGGGCGTATTCTTGGCAATTACGCTGGTCACTACGGAATAACCCACAATGACTACCACGAGAACCAGCGCAATAATCCAGCCTATTTTCTTCTTTTTCTTCTTCTGTGTGCCGCCGGCCATAATGGCCTCTCTCTTCTGCTGCGCTTTCTTTTCCTTAGCTTCGGCTTTTTCTCTTTTCTTCTTTTCCTTTGCCGTCTCCTGGACCTCCGTCAGGTTTTCGGCGCCCTTGTTTTCTAACTCACTCATCTTGTATCCTCCATTCAGTCCCATCGGGTAGTTGCCTTTATTCATAAAAACAGAGCCGGCCTGCGGCTTGTCCTGCGCCGCTTCCCACACTGCTTCTTATAACTGTCTGAAAGCCTGCTTTAGCAGTTATTCTTCATAAATTTCCGTCTCCTGGACATAATCCGCTTCAATCTGGCCGTCCTTAATCCTGATAATACGTTCTGCCTGAGCTGCAATGTCATTATCATGGGTAATAATGATTACCGTTCTGCCTTCCTTATGTAAATCCTTCAGAATCCCCATAATTTCCTTCGTAGATCCGGAATCCAGGTTACCGGTAGGCTCATCCGCAAGGATTACCGGAGGTGCCTGGGCAATCGCTCTTGCGATGGCAACTCTCTGCTGCTGCCCGCCGGACATCTCAGAGGGCTTATGGCTCATTCTTTTCTCAAGGCCCACTCTCGTGAGGGCATTCCTGGAAAGCTCTGTCCGCTCCCTTTTCCCCACGCCGCGGTAAATCAGGGGCAGCTCCACATTTTCCAGGGCCGTCAGATTCTGGATCAGGTTAAAGCCCTGAAAAATAAAGCCGATTTCCCTGTTCCTGATATCCGAAAGATCATCGTCGCTCATTCTTGAAACATCCTGGTCATGCAGAAGATATGTTCCGCTTGTAGGTACATCCAGGCACCCCAGCATGTTCATCAGCGTAGACTTTCCGGAACCGGAATGGCCGATAATTGCTACAAATTCATTCTCATTAATGGTTACATTGACATGATCAAGCGCCCGCACCTCATTTTCACCCGGGTTATATACCTTACACATGTCCTTTACTTCAACCAGCGCACTCATAGATTCTCTCCCTTTGTTTTCCATAAGCCCATGACCTGCAATGCAGGCGGCCTCACCTGGAAAACCGCATGATATATCACCTGTATTATGTAATTAATACAGTAATACTGATTCAGCTCTTTGTCAACTGGTATTTTTCTTCCAGCTGATGAAGCCAATTCCATTTTGGCCTTATCCGGCAGCCGGACCCGAGGTTCGGCATTCCTTATAAATAAGTCCTTCTTGGAATTACTCCGACTATCATACTATAGTTGCCTTCTAAAAATCTATGCAGTTCTTTTAAATATTTCTTAATTTTTTCTAAATAACGTAAGTTTCTGTATAATTTTTATGTATTATGACATAATAAAAGAAAAAACGAAGGAGAAAAACATGAGTCTTTTAAACGATGACGGGATACCTTTGGGGCTGGGAATGGCCCTGGCGCAGAATATGGATGCCATGCGGACTTTTTCTTCCATGAGCGAAAGTGCAAGACAGGATGTGATTGACCGTTCAAGGCATGTGCAGTCAAAACAGGAAATGGAAAATCTGGTGAATGGACTTTCCGGCGAATCGGGTTTTTCGGAAAAACTGAGCTGAGGATTCATTTTTTAGTTCCAAAAGCTTCACAGTTTCTTCAAAATTCCATCACGATTCCTACACACTTAAATGTTATCTTATACCTATACAAAGCCAATAAGAAAATTTTAGATAGATTTCTTTTTCATAACTTGCCGGCATCCGGAAAAGATGCCGGCCCTCCCTCAAAAAAACCCGGCAGGCCGCAATGGCCTGCCTTTTTTATTATTTTTTGCTGTGCAGGATGGGGCTGAGTTTTTTATAAATCAGCATGGTTACTATGGAAACAATGCCGCCTTTCATCAGGTTCATGGGCGCTACGGCAAATAATGCAAGCGTAGTCACGCTGTTGATGGAGGGATTGATGGCGTGGCCCAGGCCGACAATGGAATCTAACGGCATTCCGTACAGCTCTGCAAATTTGGGGAGCAGGTACACCGCGTTGAAGGCAGTTCCGAAAACTGTCATTACAAGTGTTCCCACAACACAACCGATTATGGCATTTTTCTTGTTCTTGCGGAACAGGTATATGATAGAGGCAGGAAGCAGGAAGCTGCAGCCGATGATAAAATTGGCCAGATCTCCTACAAATGCGGTGGAGGTTCCTTTAAACAGAAGCTTCAGGATAATTTTGCAGAACTCAATCATGACCGCCGCCACCGGGCCAAAGGCAAATGCGCCGATCAGGGCAGGAAGCTCGCTGAAATCCATTTTATAGAATTCCGGGGCAAAGGGGATGGGGAAATCCAGCATGTGCAGGATGACCGCTATCGCCGAAAATACGCCTATCATGGCTATTTTTCTGGTGGTGAGGGTACGTTCCCTGTTTCCGTTTTTCTTTCGTTCCCATTTTTCCACCACGTAGGCGATGATTACCATGGCTGCCACAAGCCCCAGAAACTCCAGGACAAAAATAAGGTTTTCCGCGAAGGACGCTGCTAAATCATTCATTATGTATACTCTCCTTTTCTTTCTCCGGCCAGCCGGAGTTATTGCGTAAGACAAGGAAAATTCTTCTGATGCTTCATGAAAGGAAGGTATCAAAAAAGCCCGGAGAAATGATTCTCCGGGCAGATATCCAATCCCTGGAAAACACCTGTCGCCTCCGTAAACCAAACGGCGAAAAAACAGGTATTCCATGCATGATTTTCTTCTTTCATCCAGACTTTACTGTCGGTTCCGGATTCGTACCGGATCAGCCGCATGACGCGGGTCGCGGACTTGTCTGCACCTGTCGTGGAACAACTGCAGCGTCACCGCCGGTAGGGAATTACACCCAACCCTGAAGAACTTTACCTTTATTAAATTGTTACTCTATTATCATAGCAGGATTTTATTAAATGTCAAGGCGCGGATTGTCCGTTTGTCCGCATACATTTCTCCGCATACGTTTCTCCACACGCTCATTTGCCCGCGCACCGGGGCGGACAGGAAGGCGCTGCAGCAGTACAGCGTTCTGAGCCATTATGTTTTTTTATTTTTAAGGGGTTGCAAATTCCAGTCAATCCGCTAGACTGAAATTATATTTAACCCGGCCGGTTAAACCAAAGCAGTCAGGAGGTGTTCCATGAACGAACAGTTTTTCCATTTGCCCGAAGAAAAACAGCAGGCAATAATCAATGCGTCCCTGGAGGTGTTTGCCACGCATGAATATAAGCGGGCATCCACGGATGATATCGCCGCAAAGGCAGGGATATCCAAAGGGCTGCTTTTCTACTATTTCCATAATAAAAAGAGTTTATATCTTTATATTTATGATTATACAAAACAAATTGTGACGGCTCAGGTCGTTGATGCCCATTTTAAGGAGATCACTGACTTTTTTGAGCTGCTGGCCTATTCTGCGCAGAAAAAGGCCGCCATCATGTCGCGCAATCCCTATCTGATGGATTTTGTAATGCGCTGCTTTTATCCGGAAAAGGAAGAGGTATCAAATGAGTTAAACAGCACAAACCAGGATTATATAGATAATTCTATCTTCCTGTATTTTAAAAATGTGGATTTCTCAAGATTTCGGCAGGATGCCGACCCGCAACAGATACTGCGGATGCTTTTGTGGATGGCGGACGGCTACATCAGCGAGAAACGAAGGCAGGGTAAACCGTTTGTGCTGGATGAAATTATGCATGATTTTAAGGAATGGAGCGATATGTTCCGTCGGCTTTCTTACAGGGAGGAGTATTTATGAATGCCATAGATATCAGTCATATCACTAAGGATTACGGCAGTCACAAGGGAATATTTGATGTTTCATTATCGGTAAAAAAAGGTGAGGTTTACGGCTTTCTCGGTCCTAACGGCGCGGGAAAAACCACAACAATACGGCATCTGCTTGGTTTTCTGCGTCCGGAAAAGGGCTCCTGCCGCATTCTGGGCATGGACTGTTTTCATGAGGCCGCCGTCATCCAGAAATCACTGGGCTACCTGGCCGGGGAGATCGCTTTTCCTGAGGATTGCACCGGCGACGGGCTTCTCAGGCTTCTGGCGGAAATGAAAGGGATTAAGGACAAAAGCCGAATGCGGGAATTGATGGAGCTGCTTGAGCTGGATCCTTCCGGCCGCGTGAGAAAAATGTCAAAGGGCATGAAGCAGAAGCTGGGCATCGTAAATGCTTTTATGGGGAATCCCGAAATCGTAATTCTGGATGAGCCCACCAGCGGCCTGGATCCATTAATGCAGAATCGCTTTATCGAACTGATTCTGGAAGAAAAAAAGAAGGGAACCACTGTTTTTATGTCCTCCCATCTGTTTGAAGAGGTGGAACGCACCTGTGAAAGGACGGCGATAATCAGGCAGGGGGAAATTGCCGCCATTGAGGATATGGAGGGGCTTAAGAAAAAACGGACAAGAGACTACATTATCACGCTGGACAGCAAAGAGGCGGCGGATGCTCTTGTCCTGCCCGGATTTTCAATCACGCGAAGGGAAGGCTGTCAGGTTACCGTTGCCGTGAAGGGGGATATCCCCAGGCTACTGTCTCTGTTGTCGGAATGTTCTGTCAGGGATCTGCAGATCCACACACAGACGCTGGAAGAAATTTTTCTTCATTATTATGGAGGTGAAAAGGCATGATTTCATTACCGCTTTTGAAAAGAAATCTGGCACAGACCTGGAAAATTCTGCTGATTATATTGGCTGCGATGACCATGTATACCACAGTTATTATTTATATGTACGACCCTGAGCTTGCCCACATGCTTAACGATTACCAGCAGGCGCTGCCGGGGATGATGACCGCAGTGGGAATGACAGGAATTGCGGGGAATCTGACTGAATTCGTACATATTTATCTGTATGGATTTATCATGCTGGTTTTTCCTGTTATTTTTCTGATTATTCTTGGGAATAAGCTTCTTGCACATTATGTGGACACCGGTTCTATGGCTGTACTTCTGTCCACTCCCAACTCACGGATACGGATTTTAGTGACGCAGCTGTTAACCCTGCTGCTGGAAACGGCGCTTTTGATTGCCCTGATCACGGCCATCGGAATTGTCAGCTGCGAAAGCCTGTTTCCCGGCGAACTGGATATCCCTGTCTATCTGAAGCTGAATGCAGCGCTTCTTCTGCTGCACCTGATGCTGGGAGGAATCGGTTTTCTGCCGGCATGTATTTTCAATGATTCAAAGTGGTATTTCTTCGTCGGCGCCGGGCTGCTGATTCTGTTTTTCCTGTTTCAGATGCTTGGTAATATGGGCGGGGATTTGGAGTTTTTCCGGTATCTTACACCATTTACGCTGTTCCCTGGAGAAAAAATTGTGTCAGGTCAGGACGGCGCCGCCGGGAGCTGTGTGATTATGGCGGTGATTGGGGCGGCGCTGTATGGGAGCGGGGTTGTGTGCTTTGGGCGGAAGGATCTGCCGTTGTAAATGTTTGATATGGAAAGGGAAAAGGTATGGAAAACGCGCCGCTTCAGCAGTAACAGCTGAATTTTGGCCTTGATTTCCATACCTTTTTTGCTATTTTTAATATGTAATACTAATGCATGAAACCATACTTTTGAAAGCTTAAGACTTTGTCAGTTTCCTCAAATCCATTGTACTGTAGCTCTTTGGCAAATATAGCCCAATCCGGCTCGTCTACAGTTTCATCCTCCTCATCATGGCGGACTGACCGGCTGTCCAGCATGCGGATGTTTCCGTAATCCTGCGGCGTTATCCGCCTTATTTTTAATTCCATATATAATTAATTTCCTTTATCAAGCTGTCGCACGCGTTCGTCAACCAGGGTTCTTTCAGGGATGGAAACGGCTGCGCCTTCCCGGGATACGGTAATGGAAGAAGCGCAGGCAGCAAGACGCAGCGCCTCCTGCATGGTCTTCCCTTCCACTATAGCCGCGATAAAATATCCGGTGAAGGTATCTCCTGCTGCTGTAGTATCCACAGCATTCACTGGAAAACAGGGCTGATATACACATTCCTCCGCGCTTTTGTAAACAGCGCCCTTCCGGCCCAATGTAAGGATTACCTTCATTTGAGGATATTTCTCCAGAAGAATCTCCGTGATACGGTCGGGATCGGAGGCACCTGTAATGTCATTTCCTTCCGTTTCATTCAGCATCAGCCAGGTGACGCCGGAAAGATCCGTCTTTTTCAGGCTCTCATTCATCGGCGAAGGGTTAAACAGAATCCGCATTCCCATAGCGGCGCCTTTTTCAAGAAGATAGGGAAGGTTGCTGATTTCGTTTTGCAAAACCAGAATATCTCCTTCACCGAAATCTTCCAGCACCTGGTTGATGAATTCTCTGCCGTTCTCATAATTGCTGCCGTTAAAAAGGATGATGCAGTTTTCCCCTTCTTCGGAAACCTGAATCAGCGCATGTCCTGTAATGCTTCCGTTCTCACGCAGATACCGGGTATCCACGCCGCTTTCCTTAAGCAGCTCCGCCAGGAAGCGGCCGTCCGGGCCTATGGTCCCGGCATGATAAATCGGAACCCCGGCACGTGCTGCCGCAATAGACTGGTTCAGCCCCTTGCCACCGGGAAAGCATTGATATTCTTTTGAAAAAATCGTCTCGCCCGGCCTTACAAAATGCTTCACTTTATATACCTTATCAATATTCAGTGAACCGAAATTTAAAATCTTCATGTTTTGCTCCCATCTGTCTTATATCCTGTCATGTGCCGTAAACGTCCACCAGGACTGTATATTTACTGTGCAAGCTTTCTGAATAAATCCTCAAACAGATTGTCCCTGTTAATATGGTAAACATATCTGATAAAATGCCTTCCGGGGTCAAAGCTGTAATGATGATCATACTGCGGAATCGGGCTGGGCACCAGCCTGTCACGCATGAAATCACCGTCCAGCAGCCAGGCCACCGCGGTGACATCCCAGATCACCCTTGTCCAGCAGCTGTTTTTGCTTCCGGCTGCGCCTTCCTTTTCCGTGTAGTCTGTCAGATAATCGCACAGCTTGTTTTTGCCGCGGAGAAAAGTCTCCAGTTCGCCGGGGCCGGTGGTGAAAGAGGATACCACGCCCATGCAGGGAAGCTGTACCAAAGCTGCGCCGCAGCCGAATACCACTCTCGCCGCGGCCACATCCTGGAAAAGATTGAATTCCTTATTATCCGGCCATTCATGGGCATTGCCGCCAAGCCAGATGAGAACTATGCGGTCTTTGATTTCCGGCTTCATGAGCAGGGCTGAGGCCACATTGGTAATGGCTCCGATGGCAATGACGTACAGGGGCTTTTCCGGCGTATAGCCAAGCGCCAGCGCGGCCAGATGCGCTGCGGCATCGGATGCAACGGGTGTCTCTTCGTCCGGAAGGTATTGGGCGGAGCCGCGGTATACGTGTTCCTTCAGTTCCTGCTTTTCCATCAAGTCCAGGATATGGTGGATTTCCTGATAGCTTTTTTCCATACCGTCTTCTGGTCCGCTGGATTTCTCATTATGGAAGGGCGCTGCATAAACAGCCTTCAGATGCAGCTTTTCCTCCGATTTGATGAGATAGGCCAGGGCATACTGGTCGTCGATTTCATTATAGGTGTCCGTGTCCAGAACCACATCGACCGGTCCTTCGGGCCGGTTCAGGCGCTGTAAGTAAGAAATATCCTGATTCATTTTCCCCTCCCTTGGCACAGACGCCGCCTGCGCTGATCAAATAATTACTGTGAACAGAAGCTTTACTGCATTTGGTGCGGCAGCATGGATAATCGGACTGTTACCGGCATCCGCAGTTTTCCGGTCCACTATACTTTTGTATCATGTTCTTTCATTATATCGGTTCCTCCGGGAGTTGTCATGATGGAGTGTTTTACAAAACTTTTTCTGAAAAGTATACAGAATGCCGGGACGAACAGCGCAATGCCGGGCGGCGGATTTTCGCTTTTTCAGATTCTTTTTGCCAGGAGCGGCTGCATAGATTATAATAATAGGCATAACAGGTTTCTATAGGGAGGGTTTGCTGATTTATGATAACCAAAAATAAGAACATTTTATCAGGCGGCGCTGTTGCTTTTCTTCTATGTCTTCTTTTTTGCATGGCGGTTCCGCTGCCCTTATGTGCGGCGGGGACGTTAGCGTCCGGAGGGGAAAACGGGAGTGGGAATCAAGGGGAAGATGCTGCAGCGCAGTCTGCTGTGCCTCAGGCCGACCGGGTGACTTATCAGGAGGGGTTCTTTTATGAATCCTTAAGTGATGCGGTGAAGGAAAAGATTACCGGAATTTCTTATGGGGAGGGGTGTATTGTTCCCTATGAGGAGCTTAAATATCTGCAGGTGCTGTATATGGACTTTGAGGGACAGCCGCAGGTGGGAGAAATCATATGTAACCAGGCGATTGCCCAGGATTTGGTTGAAATTTTCTATGAGCTTTATCAGGCGTCATATCCGATAGAACGGATACGGCTGATCGATGAATACGGCGGTGACGATACGCTTTCCATGGAGGCAAATAATACCTCCTGCTTTAATTACCGGGTGGTGGACGGCACCTCCAGCCTTTCCAGGCATGCCTACGGGCTGGCCGTTGATATAAATCCGCTGTATAATCCCTATGTAACCTATCCCAACGGCAAAAGAAGGGTCTCTCCGGCCGCCAGTGAAATATATGCGGACAGGAGCCTGGATTTTCCGGCCAAAATAGATAAAAATGATCTGTGTTACCAGCTGTTTACGGAGCATGGCTTCACCTGGGGCGGAAACTGGAAAACCATGAAGGATTACCAGCATTTCCAGAAGGCCCTGCCGCAGAAGTAGGGGAAGCGGGAAACGGTTCAGCTATTTTAATTGTTATATAAGTGGAGGTGTTTATGGACATCAGGCTGCATTATCTGGAAAAGGGGAAGGGGACGCCGCTTCTGCTCCTTCATGGAAACGGTGAAAACGCAGATTATTTTGAGCATCAGATTTCTTTCTTTTCTGAAAAATATCATGTTTATGCCCTGGACACCAGGGGGCATGGGAAGTCGCCCAGGGGAGAAGCGCCTTTCACGCTGGAACAGTTTGCCCTGGATTTGGAAGCCTTTATGGATGAAAAAGGACTGGAGCAGGCTGATATCCTGGGCTTCTCCGATGGGGCCAACATCGCCCTGCTCTTCGCGCTGCGGCATCCCCGGCGGGTTGGCAGGCTGATTTTGAACGGGGCCAATTTGTTTCCCAAAGGCGTGAAAAATTCCGTTCAGCTTCCCATTGTTATGGGGTATCTGATGGTTTCCCTGATTGCGTTGTTTTCTAAAAAGGCGGTGCCCAATAAGGAAATGCTGGGGTTGATGGTGACGCAGCCGCATATTGATCCGGAGGAGCTTCTCTCTTTACAGATGCCGGTTCTCGTGATTGCCGGAACAAGGGATATGATCCGGCTGAGCCATACACAGCTGATAGCAAGATCCATACCCGGAAGCAAGCTGGTCATCCTGGAGGGGGATCATTTTATTGCCTCCAGGAAGTGGGAGGCCTTCAATAAAAGCGTGGATGCTTTTTTGCTGGAAACGGAAAACAGAATCCAGCCGCAGAATTAAAACTGTCCGTATTATGTCCGTAGCATGAAAAAAATGCTGCAGTCCCGGTATCCTTGGCTGCAGCATTTTTTATATGCCTTTATTTGTTTTTATTATTTTTCTGAGTTTCCTGATCAAGACGCATGGTGAGGGAAATCCTTTTCTTGGCAAGATCCACGTCAAGAACCTTCACATCCACAATATCGCCTACGCTCACTGCTTCCAGAGGATGCTTGATAAAGCGGTCGGTAATCTGGGAGATATGCACAAGGCCGTCCTGGTGGACGCCGATATCCACAAAAACACCGAAGTCAATCACATTTCGCACGGTTCCCTTGAGAATCATGCCGGGCTTCAGATCCTTCATGTCCAGCACGTCGCTGCGCAGGATGGGGGCGGGCATGTCTTCTCTGGGGTCTCTGGCCGGTTTTTCCAGTTCCTTAAGGATGTCGGTAAGGGTGATTTCACCGATTCCCAGCTCTTCCGCCATTTTCTTCTTGTCACGGACACGGCGTTCCAGGCTTGCGGAGGCTGTTCCCGCAGAGGCGGCGGCTCCAGTATCGGTTCTGCCTGCGGGAGCGGAAGCTGCTTTTTTGCCGGCCGGCTCTTCCTGAAGCACCGCGCCGCCCATGGCCGCAGCCAGGGCTTTTCCCATGGCGGTATTGGTGTTGCGGATGACGATATTTTTCTGGTTCTGCGGCTTCGGCTTCTGGCCGCGGCCCTGAGGGGCGGCGGGCTGCTGGCGGAGAGCGGCTTTCGCGGATTTTGCCTCCGCCTGCAGCTTTTTCACATCCTCCATGGTCAGATCCAGCCTGTCTAAAAGCTTCATGGTCGCTTCATAGGATTCCGGATGGACGCTGGTGGCATCCAGCGGGTTATCACCGTCCTGAATGCGCATGAAACCGGCGCACTGTTCAAACGCCTTAGGACCCAGCTTGGCTACCTTAAGCAGCTGCTTTCTGTTGGTAAAGCGGCCGTTTGTCTCACGGTATTCCACAATATTTTTGGCTATTGTCTTGGAGATGCCGGAAATGTATTCCAGCAGGGAGGCGGAGGCGGTGTTCAGATCCACGCCCACACGGTTTACGCAGTCTTCCACTACGCCGCTGAGGGCTTCTCCCAGCTTTTTCTGGTTCATATCATGCTGGTACTGTCCGACGCCGATGGATTTGGGGTCGATTTTTACCAGCTCCGCAAGGGGATCCTGGAGGCGTCTTGCAATGGAAGCGGCGCTTCTTTGTCCCACATCAAAGTTGGGGAATGCCTCGGTGGCCAGCTTGCTTGCGGAATAAACGGACGCGCCGGCTTCGTTGACTATAATGTACTGGACCGGGGTGTCCAGCTCTTTGATCAGGTCTACGATTACCTGCTCGGACTCACGGGAGGCCGTTCCATTCCCTACGGAAATCAGGGATACATTGTATTTTTTAATCAGTCTTTTCAGCTCCGCCTTGGCTTCCGTCACCTTGTTCTGAGGGGCGGTGGGGTAAATCACCTTCGTGTCAAGCACCTTTCCGGTAGCGTCCACCACCGCCAGCTTGCAGCCGGTACGGAAGGCGGGGTCCCAGCCCAGCACCACCTTGCCGGCGATGGGAGGCTGCATGAGGAGCTGTTCCAGGTTCTTTCCGAAAACGGAAATGGCGCCGTCCTCTGCTTTTTCCGTAAGGTCGCTGCGGATTTCCCTTTCGATGGCAGGAGCGATCAAGCGGTTATAGCTGTCTGCAATCACTTCCCGGAGAACAGGGCTGGTGACAGGGTTCTCTTTCGTAATTACCTTTTTTTCCAGATAGCGGAGAATCCGCTCTTCCGGGGCTTCGATTTTTACGGTGAGGAATTTTTCTTTCTCTCCGCGGTTGAGGGCGAGGATGCGGTGGCCTGCGGCCTTTTTCAGCGGTTCCTCGTAAGCGTAATACATTTCATAAACGCTGGCGGCTTTTTCATCCTTGGCCGTGCTGGTGATTTTTCCCTCCTCAAAGGTGATGCTGCGGATATAGATTCGGTAGTCGGCTTCGTCGGAAACTGCCTCCGCGATAATGTCTTTTGCACCCTGCAGAGCGTCCGCGGCGCTTTCCACACCCTTTTCCTCACTGATGTATCTGGCTGCTTCTTCCTCCAGGGGGCGGTCGGTTTCCTGGGCGAGAATGAACTGTGCCAGGCCGTCCAGGCCCTTTTCCTTGGCCACGCTGGCCCTTGTCTTGCGTTTGGGGCGGTAAGGGCGATAAAGATCCTCCACCACTACCAGAGTTTCGGCCGCCAGGATCCTGGCCTTAAGCTCTTCGTCCAGCTTGCCCTGTTCTTCAATGCTGGCAAGAACCTGTTCCTTCTTTTCCTCCAGATTGCGCAGGTAATTCAGCCGTTCGTAGAGATCACGGAGCTGTTCGTCGTTGAGGGAGCCTGTAACCTCCTTGCGGTAACGGGAAATGAAGGGGATGGTGTTGCCTTCGTCAATAAGCTTGACTGCGGCTTCCACCTGCCAGCGCTCTACCTTGAGTTCTTCTGTCAGTTTGCCTGTAATATCCATGGTTATTTTTCTGTTTTCCCCTGGCGCCTGTGGGAGGCCGGGGGTTTTCCTTTCTTTGAACTACCGTAACTGAATAGCTTTTTCACGCCCTTACAGTTACAAACTACTTTTACTGCGTTGCAGTACCTGTTTTTTATTATAGTGGAAATGTCCCCCCGATTTCAAGGGGGAATGGAAACTTCCCCTCCATGTCCTGCTTTGCCGCGTCCTGGCTGTGTTCCTGCAGACTGCGTCATCGGGGCGGCGGGCAGGGGGTTTGAGGGTATGGGGCAGAATGAGGAAATGGGGATTATGTGTGGGGATTTCATAGTTTTTTCATTTGTGCTGGTGGGGGAAACGTGCTACAATAGCATCCGTAGGGTTTGTAGGTTAAATAGAAACAGCTTATGTTATATGGTATGAGTTGATAAAGGAGAATTTTATGGATAGCTATAATAATGGGCCGGTGCCGCCTTATCAGAATAATGGGTCGGGGTATCCTCCGTATTATACGCCGCCTACGCGGCATCCGGGGAGCAGCTTTGCTACAGCTTCCATGGTGCTGGGGATTATTGCCGTTATCAGCGCTTTTTTTGCAACGGTGTATCCACCGATTATCTGCGGGGGGCTTTCGATTATTTTGAGCCTGCTTTCCAAGGGGAATGATAAGGCTATGCTCCCGAATGCCAAAGTCGGGCTGCTGACGGGGATTCTGGGGATGGTTGTGAATGTGGTTGTGGTTGGAAGTTTTTTCGTGATGCTGTTTACGAATCCTTCTTATAAGCAGGAGTTTCACGATCAGCTGAATCAGTATTCGGAGTATTTTTATGGCGAGAGCTTTGATGATATGTGGGAGCAGATTCAGGAGGATGCAGGGTATCATTAGAGCGGTTGCAGGCGCTGCTTTATCCAGGCGGATTTTTTACGGGGATGAAGGGTACGTGGGCCGGCGGTGTTTTGCAGTAACTGTGCGGGAACGGGATTGTTATCAGTTATGGTTCAGGCAGCTGGGCTATTATGGGTATTTTTGATTTTTGAATGCAGAAGGAGATTTACATATGGACAGACATGCATCTTCAGCGGAGCTGAAGGCTAAGGCAAAGGGGCAGATGCTGGGGAAATACGGGACCTTGGTTCCGGCGTTTCTTGTGGTGGAAGTGATTATGACGATGATTAATTTCATGGCGACGTTTTCACTGAATACGAGGACTATGACGGGGCTGACGGTGCAGTTCGTGATTGAGTGTCTGCTGCAGCTGCTGATGGGTATTTTCCTTGCGGGGCAGACTTACATGTATCTGAATGTGTGCTGCGGGGGGAATATCAAGATCAGCGATGTTTTTTATGGATTTGGGAACCATCCGGATAAGGCGATTCTAATCCAGCTTTTTCAGCTGCTGCTTTGTCTGGTTTTCTTTGTACCGCTTTTTATCTGTATGGCTATTTTCAGTTTTGTTGATGTTTCGGTGTCCGTAATGATACTGGTGTTTTCTATTACATTTGTGATCGGGCTGGTGGGTGGAACTATTATCAGCCTGCAGTATTCTCAGAGTTTTTATGTTTGCCTGGATTTTCCGGAGTTTTCGGCAATTGAGTGCCTGCGGTACAGCCGGAAGATTATGAAGGGAAGCAAGGGGCGGCGTTTTTATCTGGCTGTAAGCTTTATCCCGCTTTATCTGCTGGGGCTGCTTACCTGCGGGATCGGTCTGCTGTTTGTGATTCCATATGCGAATACTGCATCCGCTAATTTTTATCTGGAGCTGATGAGCTATCGGAACAGGCATAATCAGTAAAACACGCTTTTGGGGGCGTAATTGTTTTAAGGGGGATTTCCTATGACTTCCTGCAGCAGGAACCTTCCTGTCACTTACAGAGAGTACAAATTCGCCGCGGATTTTCCGATTCTTTTGATGGAGGTTAAATCCACGACGCCGCAGATAGATTTTATTCATTTTCATAACTGCATTGAAATCGCATTCTGTCAGAGCGGAACCATGACCTGGAATCTGGAGAATCAGGTATCTTCCCTTTCACCGGGGAATATCTGTTTTCTTCCTCCCTTCTTTACGCATGGTTCTTTTTTTCCGTCGCAGGAGGGTGAGGTTTCGTGCAGTTATCTTTTTTTTAATCCGGAACAGCTTCTGGCTCCTTTTTATCCCAACGGGCTTCCCAGTGAATTTACCTGGTATCAGTATACGGATTTTTCCAAGCTTCTGTCAGGGGAGCGGTTTTGTGAGGAGGTGGAGCTTATCCGGATGATAATCGGGGAATTGACAGACAGAGTGGGACATTACAGGACGGCTGTCCGGGGAATGGTGGAGACGCTTCTGGTCTTGCTGTACCGCAAACATCAGGGCTGTTCCGTTTTTGGCGGGGGCGGTTCGTCTCTGCCGCAGCTGTTTCCCGCCATATCCTATCTGGATTCGGAATATGCGGCCGAGCTGGATACGGCGCATCTGGCCTATCTGTGCGGGCTGTCTTCGCGGCAGTTTATGCAGCGTTTCCAGGAGAGCTTTCAGCAGACGCCGCTGCAGTATCTGAGAACCGTACGGATTCAGAAGGCGTGCAGGATGCTGACAAGCAGCGAAACGGGCATTCTGGATATCGCTCTGCAGACGGGCTTTCACTCGCTGTCCAGCTTTAACCGGTATTTTCATAAAATTGTAGGGAGCTCTCCCCAGGCCTTTCGGAATGACAGACGCGCCATTGTGAAAAAGGATCCCAGGTATGCTCCCTATCGTGCCACGTAGGCTGTGCGGCGTTCCCAGTTTCTGAGCTCGTCAGTTACCCAGCAGAAGCGCTGCGTTTCAAAATCAGGCAGGAAGGAACAATCCGCGCCCAGCATCAGGCCGTCCATGCTTCCAAAGGCCTTCCGGTAGGTTTCCAGGATATTTACGGTTTCCTGCCGGATTTCTTTTTCTGTGCCGGCATAGAGCAGCTTTCCCCGGCGGTTGTCAAAGCCGCCCATGCAGTTGCGCATGCCGAACATTTTCCTGCCCTCCGTCAGAGGGAGGTTTTCCACGTAAATAGCCCAGTTAACCGTGTTGGCAGGGTAATCCTTCCATAGCTCCAGCTGGTTTTTGATCTGATTCCAGCCGCAGAAATGGAGGATATTATAAGGAGAGCTTTCCTCCATGGCCGTAATCACCAGCTGTTCGGAGGGGGCTATGAAGTCTGAGAATTCTTCCGGGGTGAACAGGCCGCTCTCTGCTCCCTGCAACGCCAGAAAAATGCCCATACAGCCGGCGTCTTCGATCAGTTTCCTGCTCAGGTATGCCAGATCCTCCCCCAGAAAAAGGAGTACGTCACGGATCGCCTGGGGATCCTCCCTGAAAAATGTAAAAAATCTTTCCTCTCCTATCCTGCGCAGAAGGGTAAAGGGGGAAAAGACATTGCACCAGGTGTCTGTATCCCCTGCCAGCCGATCGTTGATCCGTGCGGCGCGATCCAGGTATTTTCTGATGTAAGGATTGTTCTGAAATCCCGGGCGGTAAGCCTTCAGCTCGGAAAGCTCCGTCAGATTAAGATCGACAGGGGCTGTGAGGCCATCGTGCATGATTTTCAGGAAATCCGGTTCCGTGCGGCGGCAAAAGCGTATATGTGCTTCCACGCAGGCCTCACCCGACAGCTCCCAGGGGTTAAGGTGCTGGAAAAAGCTGACCGGGACATGGGCGTGGGGCTTTCCTTCCAGCATCTGCCGGAGGTTTTCTTTTTTTTGGTACGTCATCCTTTTACCGCTCCTATCATTACGCCTTTTTCAAAATATTTCTGCAGGAACGGGTAAATAATGAGAATCGGGATGGTGGAGACAATGATGGTGCAGTATTTCACAAGCTCGCTGCTGAAGGTGTCTTCCACGGCGGCAATCAGGGAATCCGCATTCTGCGCCTGGTTCTCTATAAGGATTTCACGCAGTATCATCTGGAGGGGATAGATTTTCCTGTCCCTTGTGAACATGGCTGCCGGAAACCATGAGTTCCACTGGCCTACGCCATAGTAGAGAATCATAACCGCCACCACCGGCTTGGAAAGGGGCATGATGATTCTGGAAAATACGGTAAAATCGTTGGCGCCATCAATGATAGCGGCCTCCTCCAGGCTTTCCGGGATGGATTCGAAGAAGGTTTTCATGATGATCATGTTATAGGCGCTGACCGCATAGGGTATGCTGGATACCCAGATGGTGTTGTAAAGCCCTGTATTCCTGATAACGAAAAACAAGGGGATCAGTCCGCCGCTGAAGAACATGGTAAAAATCATGAGCTTCATCACTCCCCTGCGGATCAGGAAGCATTTCCGGGATACCACATAAGCTGCAAAGCTGGTCAGCACAACCTGGAGCAGGGTTCCGATGATCAGGTAAAACAACGTGATTTTAAAGCCGTTGAAAAGACTCTTGTTTGCCAGGGTTTTCTGGTAGCCTGCCAGCGTGGCTTCGCCGAGGGGCTTCCACAGCAATCCCGTATGGGATTTGAGGAGAATGGGATCACTGATGGAGGCCACCACCACATAGTACATGGGATACAGGGTGATTCCTATTAAAAACAGCATAATCAGGACATTTATGACCTGGAAGGGTTTTACTTTTTTCTTCATACCGCACCTCTCTTTGTCAACATGACGCTTACCACAGACTGGTTTCATTCACCTTCCGGCTCACCGTGTTGGCCAGAATCAGCAGAACGAAATTAATGATGGAGTTAAAAAATCCCACGGCCGCGGCGAAGCTGTATTCAAAATTCATCAGACCTATCCGGTAAACGTAGGTGGAAATAACATCCGCCTTCTCATAGACCATGGGGTTGTACAGAAGCAGGATTTTATCCCAGCCCAGGGTCATCATATTGCCGATACGCATGATCAGCAGTATCACTATCGTAGGGGAAATGCCCGGCAGGGTTACGTGAATAATTTTTTTAAAACGGTTGGCGCCGTCTATTTCAGCGGCTTCGTACAGGCTCTGGTCAATGCCAGTCAGCGCGGCAAAATAAATGATGGAATCCCAGCCGAATTCCTGCCAGATGCACATCAGTACATACAGCGGCTGGAAATAGGCGGAATGGCTGAACATGTTAGAGGCCTCCTGGCCTGTAACCGCGCAGAAAACGCTGGTGATCACGCCGTTTGTTTTACAGAAATCCAGCATGAGACCGCAGATTACCACTGCGGAGATAAAATGCGGCATGTAGGTGATGGTCTGGGTTATTTTCCTGAGTCTGGTCCCTGTCAGCTCATTCAGCAGAATGGCAAATATGATCGGGAACGGGAAACCGAAAAGCAGCAGAAGGAGGTTGATGGAAACCGTATTTCTCATGGTACGGAAAAAGTAAGGATCTCCCAGGAAGGCCTTGAAATGCTTCAGTCCCACAAAATCACTTCCGAAAATCCCTTTGGTGGGAACGTAATCGAACAGGGATATAATCATCCCGTACATGGGATAGTAATGATACACAAGGAAATATGCGAGAACCGGTAAAATCATGATGTACAGAAGCGGATGTGACCTCATGTTTCTCCACAGTATCTTAAAAAAAGGCTCTTTTTTCGCGCTGACCGCACCTCTTTTCATCTTAGCTCCTCTCTGCGTGCGCCGGCACGCATATCAATCTGTTATTATGGAATAAAGCGGCAGCTGCCCGGCTGACAAAGCAGCTGCAAAAGGCCGGCTCTACTTCCGCCAGCCTTTTTCTGCATTTCTCCGTTCTTTTTACTGATTATTTATGGAAATAACCGTCCGGTACCTTTACAGTCGCACTGTATGACGATTACTCACGGGCTTCATATCTTGCATAAGCAGCCGCATTGATTTCTTCGGCGCGTTCGCTGCCCAGTTCCTTCAGCTGTGCCACAAAGCCGTCCCAGCCGCTTTCCAGATCCTCTTCCCCGAAGATGAAACGGTAAACCATTTCGTCGGAATAGTTGGCAAGCTTTGTTTTAATCTGTGTCAGCTCCTTGGATTCCTCCGTGGTCAGTGTCAGGTAGCCGGGAAGCGTATGCTTGTCGTCATTTTTTGTGCCCCAGGCATCCCATGACTGGTGGCATTCCTCCAGTGCATACTGGGCTGCCTCCATGGTTTCATCGTATTTAATCTGGAAGGGGGAGCACATGTAAAGGGATCTTACCGTGTCATAGTCAAGTCCGTCCGGGTTTTCCGTAACAAATTCGGTAAATTCCCTGGTTCCGTCGGCACCTTCCGTATAAGTTTTTTCATCGCCTTCATTAGTTCCCCAGGCTGTGAGAAGCATAACCTCGGGGCTCATCAGGTAGTCCACGAATTTAACCGCTTCCTCCGGGTGCTTGCTGGTGGCCGCAACCTGCCAGGAATAGGAGTTGATGGAGCCTGTGATTTTGGACATATGGGTGGTGTCATCCGCATTTACTCTGGGCAGCACACAGGAGGTCAGTTTGAACTCCGGATCTACTGCTGCGCCTGCGGTTACGGACTGTTTTACATTATAGGTATGGGCAAAGCACATGCCGGCTGTGCCGTTCTGGAACAGCTTGAGGGAATCATCAATGGTACGGGATACGAAGTCCGTATCAATCAGGCCTTCCTCAGCCCACTGTTTCAGGACCTTCAGAAATTCCTTATAGCCGTCCTGTGTTCTGCTGTAATGTACATTTCCGTCATCGTCCAGGTCAAACTCCTTGATGGAAACATCAAATGCAGAGGCAATGGGGTTGTTGGCAGAAAACTGTGCCTGGTTAAATTCACAGAGGGCAAGGGGAATCTGCACGCCGTTCTCCTTGAAGGTACGCAGCACGTTGGTGTAGTCATCCAGTGTGACAGGCGCTTCCAGGTTGTATTTATCCAGCCAGTCCTGCCTTACGATCAGGCCGTTGAAAATCTTATTGTTGTCGGTGGGAGGAAGCCAGGTGGTTCCGAATTTAACAATGTTTCCTTCGTCACCTCTGATTTTCTTCTGTACATCCGGGTCTCCGCTTTCCTCGCAGAGGTTCTTGAAATTCACCGCATACTGCTCCACCAGATCCGTTACGTTATAAAGGACTCCGTCTGAAATCGCGCCCTCCACACCGCCGGGGTAGGTTGTCTGGAACAGGTTGGTGTACATGAGGTCCGGCAAATCTCCTGATGCCAGCAGCTGCTGGAAATAGGAGCCGTCATCCCCTACGGGCGCATGGATGAATTCAAATTTCAGTCCGGTATCCTCAGAAATTTTCTGGACAACAGGATTTTCTCCCAAATCCGAATAGTAGGCTCTGGCTGCTGTCTGGAAATCACAGAAAATTGTCAGGGTAACATCTCCGTCCGCGATTTTGGTGCTTCCGGTTCCCGCTGCCTCCGTTCCTGCCTCTGTACCGTCCTCAGTCCCCTGGGAGACGGATGCTTCCTGTGCCGTCGTTCCGCTTTGCGCCGTTTCTGATGCCGCATTGCCGCAGCCTCCCAGCATAGATGCCGCGGCAAGGACTGCCGCCATCAACGCTGCGCTTGTTTTTTTCCACTTTCTCATAACTCTCTCTTCCTTTCTTGTACTATGTCACAACACGTGGCCGTCTCGCAGCCGCTCCATATTATTGCGTCTGAATCCACGTGATACTGCCTGTTTAAGGTCTGATATCCAGTCCGTCTATCCGCAGAATGCCACAGATGTATATCTCCAGCGCTTTTTGTATTCTTGCAAGCGCTATGCTTTCATCGGGCTGGTGGTAATCGCCGTGTCCGGGAGCAAACAGTCCTTCAGGGGCCGGCGGGAGTTTCATGCCCGTGCCAAAGGCAAAGGCATTGGGCAGCTTTCTTGCATAGGTTCCTCCGCTCATGACAAACGGTCCGTCTTCATTCTCCAGAAGCTCCTGACAGATTCCGGTTAGCGCCTTTGCCACCGCATGCTCCGGGTCAAAGTAATTGGCTTTTGAAAGGCGGGTGACCTTTAAATCAAAGCCGCGCAGTGACGCAGCCTCCTTCGCACGCTCTTCAAAGGGGAAGCCGGTGCAGGTAACGGGATATTGGGAGGAAAAACCGATCACCAGATGTCCATCCTGTATGCGCAGCTGCGTCGCTACCATATTAATGGGGCCGGAAAGCCCGTCCTCGCAGAAAACATCAAGCGCATTGCCCGTATGGTCCTTGTTTATATCCAAAATCAAAGAAAAAAGTTTCCTGTTTTCTTCGCTTATCAATTCCTGTCCGCACAATACATCCGCTAAAATAGTCAGGGCATTTTTACCGGCCCCGGGATTGGATGAATGAGAAGAAACACCCCGGGCAGTTATATGAATACCGTCCCCTTCCCTCCGCACTGTCAGGGCAGCACCCAGGTTACCGCATTTTTTCCAAAGTGCGTCGCTGTATTTCAGGGTAATCCCGGCCTTATCCGGTATCATGTACAGCTTGTTATCGCAGACGGCAGCCAGCAGCTCCTCTCCGCATTCCTGCCGTGAAATCAACTCTCCGTTGAAGGAGCCACGTTCTCCGCAGCATACCGGAAATCCGCTGTCAGGCACAAGGGACAGGGTAGGGCAGTCGTAATGCTTCACATAATAGTCCAGATCGTACATGCCCTGCTCCTCACAGGTTCCAAGGTACAGCTCCAGATCGTGAGAAAGCCTGATATTATGTTCTTTCATATATTTCAGCACATAAAGTCCCATAATAGCTGAGCTTTTGTTATCCTGGCAGCCCCGGGCAATAAAATAGCCGTCTTTTACTGCGGGCACATAGGGCTCGTAGTTCCAGTCCCTGCCTTCCTCAACTACATCCAAATGCGCCCAGATACCTATACTGTCTTTATTTTCCCGGCTGTTATAGCAAATCTTACCTACATAGTTGTCATAGTTATGAACCGCAAAACCATTTTCTTCTCCGATGTGAAGCATTTCCTCCAGAACCTCACGGCAGCCTTTGCCATAAGGCGGATTCTCTGCCGCATCCACCTCGGCCACACTCCTGATACAGCAGATGCGTGTCAGATCCTTTACGATATCCGGCATGTGGTTTTCAATCCACCTGCGTATCTCCTGTGTATCCATTTCTTTTCCATTCAGAATACCGTCCATTTTTTTCATCTCCTGTCTTTGCAAAAACAGTTCATCCGTCAATCATTTCCGTTCGACATATCCGATTGCATCCCTTTACTTTTTCTGCTTTTTTCGATATAATTTTTCGTAAAGTGTATGTATGAATCCTCGAATATTTTATATTATTTATGCACTTTATTGCTTTTTTCTTCATTTATTGATTTACTGTTATTATAATTATACAAAGCCGCCGCTTCCTATCATTAAGGAGTTAAAAACTATGCAGAAACAATCATTCCAACGATTTCCCATTAGATACAGGCCCTATGATTTCCCCTCCCGGTTCCCGGTGCTTGCTTTTCTCGGGGATAACTGGACCATTTCCGTGAATTCACCGGAGTATCTTCATTTTCATAATGGGCTGGAAATCGGACACTGCATCAGCGGAAACGGACAGCTGTTTCTGGCCGGCCAGGCTCCTGTACCCTATGAAGCGGAAGCCTTCAGCATCCTTTTTCCGCAGGTACCCCATTTGGCGGTACGCGGCTTGCAGGAAAGCCGCTGGGAATATATTTATATTGATCCAAAGCATTTTCTGGAATCCGCATCGGACTGTGGTTCGGATACCTGGCAGATTTTTTATATGCTTCAGGAGGTTCCCGTGATTGTGACGGCAGCCTCCTTTCCTTTGCTTTACCACTATCTATCCCGTATTTTCCGGGAATTCCAGGAAAAAGAACCGCTTTATCAGCAGGCTGTCCATGGGCTGTTGTTTTCCCTTTTTTCAGAAATCAACCGCATTACCATGTCGGCTGCAGACTCGGTCATGTCGGAATCCGGGGACAGCTATTCTTATATCCGCAGCGCGCTCAGTTATCTGTATGCACATTATAATGAGCCATTTTCCGTCAGCGGCCTTGCGGAGCACTGCTGCATCAGCGAAAGCCATCTGCGCAGGCTGTTTAAAAATATGGTGGGGATCAGTCCTTTGGAGTATCTGCAGCATTACCGCATCCAGCAGGCCTGCCACCTGATTCATTTAAACCAGATGCCTGTCAGCGTCATTGCGCAGCAGGTGGGGTACAGCAGCCTTTCCAGCTTTAACCGGCAGTTCCAGCAGTATATGCATATGTCGCCTTCAGAGTGGAAAAAGGAGCATCTGGCTGATGCGACGCCCCATGAGGTGCGCTCTTATGATGACCACCGTACCCGCCA
>OBYP01000666.1_pt1 | contig 27379 bp, 31 predicted proteins | sample 1501461 | NCBI WGS metagenome assembly OBYP01 (sample SAMEA2580201, study PRJEB22360) | human gut metagenome | biome: human gut; feature: human-associated habitat; material: faeces | place: Denmark | collected 2008/2010 | reverse complement strand
CGGTATTAATTTAGTTCCGATTCAAGAAAACATTTGTAACAATGGAAGTGAAAGTTATCCGGACGGAATACGAGGGGCAGCAGTAAACACTAATAAATATGGGCGATTCGTAATTAAATTTGAGGAGAAAATAGGAAATTGTATTGCAGAGATTGAGTGTAATAGAAAAAATGATAATAATAATTACACTGTGCTGAAAAAAACGATTAGACCATATGATCTTTGAATTAAAAAATATATAGAGCCAACTGCGCTTTTGGAGACCGATGTTTTACCATTGAAACTATGTCGAAGTGTTTTTTAAAATATATAGATCAGGGCTGTTTATAATAACAGCCCTGATTGTCTTATAATTACCGGTCTCTATGGTCGTCTCGCTGATGATTCCTGCGGTCATCCCGTCGATCGTCTCTGCGATCTCTGCCGCACCGGCATGGCGGGCACGGAGGACATGGAGGACATGGAGGACATCTATGCCGACGGTGTCTGTCAGAAGAATGGTCAAAATTTTCAGACATGATGTTTATCTCCTCTTTTTCCTAGAATATGCAAAAAATCAGGACAGAGTGTAAATTAATCTTTCTCAAATCCATTTCTCTGATAAAAGAAGATGAATAAGACGACAGAGAGAATTACTTCGATAACTAAAATCAGAATACTTTTCAAATCCAGAATGGTATCGGATTTTGAGGAAATATTGGAAATCAGATCCATAATAATTCCGGTAAAGAAAAATTCGGAAATTTTATCCAGGCCATCAATAAAGTTCGAAAACATTGGAATCATCATTAATGCAAGGAGAACCGGGGAAGTAATGGTTCCGGCACTTACCTGATTTTTTGAAAAAATTCCGAGCAGCATTCCGATGATACAGCTGGTTAAAGATGCCAGGACGGATACAAGAGTAAAGAAAGCCAGGTTCATTCCTGTAATAACAAATCCGCTGACAGGCATTAGTAAGAAATTAATGATGACAGTGATAAAAAAGACCGGCAGGATGCTTCCGAGGAAAAATTCCAGTCCGTTTACGGAAGACGTCATCAGGACACGCAGTGTATTTTTTTCCTTTTCTTCTGCAAGAAGCAGGCTTGGACAGTAAATTCCACACATACCGATATTCATAACCAATCCCATACTTAGAACATAGGCATACAGTGCATCCATAGAAGCACCGGCTCCCAGATCCATATTTTCGTAAAGGATTCTCATAATAAATGTAAATCCAATAGAAAAAGCAGGCATAATGATACAGTTTTTTCCCATAAATGCTTTCGTTTTTACCTGGGCGATTGCTGCAACTTTGTTGAAATGTATTGGTTTCATGATAATTCCCTCCCCGTAACTTCTAAAAATACGCTTTCCAGTGTTGGTTCGCAGGAATGCAGCGTATCAATTTGATTATCGTTCATCCACTGATGAATTTTGGCTGCATTTTCTTCGTTTTGCGGAAGAAGGTAAGTTTCTCCATTGCTTAAAGCAACGGCATATTTTTTGTGCTTATTGTATTTCAGACAGATTTCCTTTGGAGCGCCGTACTCTACAATTACGCCTTCGTTAAGTAAGGCAACGTGGTCACACATTTTAGTGGCTTCTTCCATGTTGTGGGTGGTAAGAAAAATTGCCATGCCCTCATCTTTTAACTGAAAAAGCATTTTATGGATGGCAAGTGCCGTGGACGGGTCGAGTCCTGAGGTTGGTTCATCTAAAAACAGAATTTTAGGTTTATGAAGAACGGCACGTGCGAGAATCAGACGTTGGGTCTGCCCTTTGGAAAGCTTTCCGGCAGGTTTCTTGCGGTGTTCATATAAACCGACTTGTTTTAAAACGACATCAATTCTCTCTTTCGGGACTGACAGAATTTTGGCAAAATATTCAAGGTTCTTATAGACCGTTAGATAACTGTAGATGCCGCTTACATCTGTCACAATACCAATCTGTTCATAGATGGTTTCATCAATATTATGAGAGTTAATTCCCATAATGTAGGCTTCCCCGGATGTTTGTTTTAATTGTCCGGTAATGATTTTAATTGTAGTTGTTTTTCCGGCGCCGCTTGGTCCGAGAAAACCAAGAATCTCGCCTTGAGATAAGTTTGCGCTGATATCCTTTAAGACCAGTTCATCTTTAAATTTTTTGGAAATGTGGTCTAAACGGATCAATTCTTTTTTCATGTTAAATACCCTCCTTATGCTTTGATCTGATTTTACCATAAAACCAAAATAGATGGAACTTCAAAATTAGGACAGAGGACATGGATTTTGGTTTCTGATCACAAAACAGTTGAGTTTTATGTGAAATTTCTTTATGATAGAAAGAAGAAATACGCTTAAGGAAAGGAAAAGATAATATGGAAGAATTCTTACAGGTTGGCGCCATTGCCAATACCCATGGCATAGCGGGTGAGGTAAAAGTATTTCCTATGACAGATGATATCCGCCGCTTTAAACAGCTGAAAGAAGTTTATTTAGATACCGGGAGAGAGAGAATGCTGCTTCATGTGGCATCTTGCAAATTTGTAAAAAATCAGCCGGTTTTAAAATTTAAAGAATTTTCAAATATTAATGAGGTCGAGAAATATAAACGGTGCGGACTTTTTATTACGAGAGATCAGGCAGTACCTCTTGGAAAAGATGAATATTTTATTGCGGATTTGATAGGGCTTTCTGTCATTCGTGAAGATGGGGAGACGCTCGGTGAGCTGACAGATGTTTTACAGACCGGAGCCAATGATGTTTATGAGGTGACGATGGAGGATGGGAAACAGGTGCTGCTTCCTGTAATCCGTGAATGTATAAAAAAAGTAGATCTTGAGAAACGACAGGTAACGGTTCATGTCATGAAAGGACTATTGGATGAGTAGATTTCATATATTAACATTGTTTCCTGATATGGTAAAAGACGGACTGAATACAAGTATTATTGGAAGAGCTGCAGATGCAGGACTTCTTGAAATTCATGCGGTAAATATTCGCGATTATTCTACGAATAAGCATATGAAAGTCGATGATTATCCATATGGCGGCGGGGCAGGACTCGTGATGCAGCCGGAACCGGTTTATGGTGCTTACAAAGATGTAACGAAGAATATGAAGAAAAAGCCAAGGGTTCTTTATATGACACCGCAGGGAACGGTATTTCATCAGGAGATGGCAAAAGAACTGGCAAAAGAAGAGGATCTTATTTTTTTATGTGGTCATTATGAAGGTATTGATGAGCGAGTGTTAGATGAGATTGTAACGGATTATGTTTCGATTGGAGATTATGTTTTAACCGGAGGAGAACTGGCGGCGATGGTAATGATTGATGCAATTTCCAGATTGGTTCCGGGAGTCCTTCATAATGATGATTCCGCAGGGGAAGAATCCTTTGAAAACGGTCTTTTGGAATATCCGCAGTATACAAGACCACCGGTGTTTTTAGAAAAAGAGGTGCCGCCGGTACTTTTGTCGGGACATCATGAAAATATCAGAAAATGGAGATATGAGCAGTCTGTAAAGAGAACAAAAGAGAGAAGACCGGATTTGTGGGAAGCCTATGAAAGAAAATCGGAGGAGTAACATATGGCAGAGATAAAGCTGGTGGCGGCAGATATGGATGGGACGCTGCTTGATAAAGAACGAAAGATTACCGAATATACACAGAATGTAATACGAAAAGCTGTAAAAGCAGGTGTGGAATTTATTCCTGCCACCGGACGGGCAGTGAATGCACTTCCGCCGGAGTTAAAAGCCATGAAAGAAGTACGATATGGAATTTTCAGTAACGGTGCTACGGTTTATGATCTGTGGGAGAATAAGGTGATATATAGACATCATTTTGAGATCCCAAGGGTGTTGGAATTGATACAATTTCTTCGGCAGTTTGATCTTATGATCAGTGTCAGCATGAATGGGCAGTCCTACGGGGAACGAAAAGCCATGGAGAATATTGACTATTATGAACTGGATGAAAATACAAGAGAGATTATTGTGGGTTCCAGAAAAGTAATAGAAAGTCTGGAAGAGCATCTGAAAGACCGGAACGATACGGTGGAAAAAATGACGTTGGTATTTCGTTCCATGGAAGAAAGAAAAAATGTATGGATGGCATTATCGCAGATTGAAGATGTCCAGTTTTCCAGTTCTCTTCCGAAGAATATAGAAATTTCTCCGAAAGGATGTAATAAGGGAGACGGTCTTTCGCATCTTTTAGAGGCTCTGGGAATTAAAAAAGAAGAGACAATGGCATGCGGAGATGCAGATAATGATAAGGAAATGCTGGAGATATCCGGGAAAGCTGTAGTCATGGAAAACGGTTTGGAATCTATGAAAGCCATTGCAGATTACATTACAGTGTCCAATCAGGAGGATGGAGTGGCAAAAGCCATGGAGAAATTTATTTCGTTGGACGAAACTCCGTAAATGGGAAAAGAGATGAAAAAATTTAAATTAGTACTTGCTATGTATGAAAAACTATGATAAAATATTCAAGTTGTTATAAATAGGATGGTCCTCTGTTACTAAGGGTATTAAGAACATCTAAATTCGTTCAAGGAGGAACAACAATGAACGCACAGGATATTATTAAAAGCATTGAAGATGCACAGTTAAGAGAAGTTGCTGAATTTAAAACAGGAGATACTGTCAGAGTTCATGCAAAAGTAAAAGAAGGAAACCGTGAGAGAATTCAGGTTTTTGAAGGAACCGTTATCAAAAGACAGAACGGCGGAGCACGTGAGACTTTCACTGTAAGAAAACAGGCAAGCGGTGTTGGTGTTGAAAAGACATGGCCGGTACATTCTCCAATCATTGAGAAGATTGAAGTTGTAAGACGCGGTAAAGTAAGACGTGCAAAATTATATTACTTACGTGATCGTGTTGGAAAAGCAGCAAAAGTTAAAGAGAGAGTATAATCATAACGGATGATCGAAAAGAGGGATAGGCAGTCACGGCTTATCCCTCTTTTCGATCAGAGACGGGAGTGTTTTTGATACGGTAAAACGGGATTGAGAGGACCTTTCGAAGGGAGAGTGCTTTATGAGGAAAGGATATACAGTAACTTATCAAATGCGCAGACAGCAGCGCCAGAGACGAGACAGAATTCTGCAATATATATTAAAATTTACGGTTGTTATTGCAGCAGCGTTTTTGATTGTCCGTTTTTTATGCTGTAGTTATACAATTCAGGGGGATTCCATGTCCCCGGCATTAAAAGCCGATGAGAAACATCTGGTAAATCGATTCATTTATAAGGTGAAGAAGCCGGACAGGTATGATATGATTGTATTTAAGCTGGATAATCAGAATAATGAAAATCTTTATGCAAAGAGAGTGATTGGTCTTCCTGGCGAAAAAATTCAGATTAAGAATGGAAGCATCTATGTTAATGGAAAGAAGACGAAGTCTTTTTCCGATCAGAAGATTTTATCTCCCGGGCTGGCATCGGATGAACTTGTACTAAAAAGCGATCAGTATTTTGTTGTTGGAGATAATTATAATAATAGTGAAGATTCCAGAAGTGCAAGTATTGGAAATGTAAAAAAAGAAAATATTATCGGAAAGGTCGGTTTAAAATACTGGCCATGGTAAGGTAAGGAAGAAAAGGAGTATAAGGTATGGATTTTCAGTGGTATCCTGGTCATATGACTAAGGCAAAGCGTATGATGCAGGAAAATATGAAATTAATTGATATTATGATCGAACTGGTGGATGCCAGAATTCCTTTAAGCAGCAGGAATCCGGATATTGACCAGCTGGCAGCAAACAAATCCCGTCTGATTTTGTTAAATAAGACGGATATGGCGGATGAACGCGTTACAGCTCGCTGGGAAGAATACTTTAAAGAAAAAGGATTCTATGTGGCGAGGACGAATGCCCGATCTGGAAAAGGCGTGAAGGGAACACAGGGAATTGTGATGGAAGCATGCAAAGAAAAGTTAGAACGCAATCGGAAAAGGGGAATTAAAAACCGTCCGATTCGTGCAATGATTGCAGGAATTCCGAATGTAGGAAAATCAACATTTATTAACAGCCTTGTAGGAAAAGCATGTACAAAAACCGGAAACAAACCGGGTGTAACCAAAGGAAAACAATGGATTAAATTAAATAAAAATATTGAGCTTCTGGACACACCGGGAATTCTCTGGCCGAAATTTGAGGATCAGACCGTGGGTCTTCGACTGGCTCTCATTGGATCCATTCGAGATGAAATCTTGAATCAGGATGAAATGGCACTGGAATTGATAGATTATCTGGTGAATCATTATCAGGGAATTCTTACGGAACGTTATCAGGTAGATGAAAATCAGGATAAAGTGAAAATTCTGGAGGCGATTGCTTTAAACCGAAACTGTAAAATGAAGGGCGATGAACTGGATTATGAGAAGGCGTCTAAAATTCTTCTGGAAGAGTTTCGAAATGGAAAGTTAGGAAAAATTTCATTGGAAGTTCCCGAAGAGGGAAAGGAGTAAAATGTCATTTCGCGAAAGAAAAAGAAAAAATCGTGTCAAACGGCTTTTGTATCAGTGGGTTCTGACCATTGTTCTGGCGATAGGACTGGCAGCAGTGATTTTAATCTTCGTAGGGGAGCGAACCAGAGTCAGTGGATATTCTATGGAACCGCATCTCCATGATGGAGATCAGGTGATTTTAGATAAGCTGACCTATCGGTTTCGTGATCCGAAGCGCTATGAAGTTGTAGTGTTTCCGGGACCGGGAGAGAAAAATCGTTTTTTTGTCAAACGAATTATCGGACTTCCGGGAGAAACTGTAAAGATTACTCATGGAAGTGTCTATGTTAATGGGAAAAAAGTGAAAGATTATTCCAAAGACCATTTGACAGAAAGCGGAGATATGACAAAACCGGTGCGTTTAAAAGAGGATGAATATTTTGTTTTAGGCGATAATCGGAATAACAGCGAGGACAGCCGTTATAAAAATGTGGGTCCGGTAAAACGCTCGGAGCTGAAAGGGCGGATTGTGTTCCGGATTTATCCGTGGGAAGATGCCGGATTATTGAAGTAAATAAGGAAGGAACCAATGACAAAAAAGGAAGAACGAGAAGCCAGAAGGCTTGAAAAATTAGAACAGGAAAAGCAGAGAATGTATCAGATGTTTTCCTATGAGAGAGAATACGGAGAATACAATACTATTTGCGGAATCGATGAGGTTGGAAGAGGTCCCTTTGCGGGACCGGTTGTCGCGGCGGCAGTAGTTTTGCCAAAAGACTGTGATATTTTATATTTGAATGATTCTAAGAAATTATCCGAAAAAAAACGGGAAATGCTTTATGATGAAATTTGTGAAAAAGCAGAGGCTGTTGCCATTGGCATGGCATCGGAAAAGGGTATTGATGAGATCAATATTTTGCAGGCAACTTATGAGGCAATGCGTCAGGCGATATCCAAGTTAGCAGTGATTCCAGACTTATTATTAAATGACGCAGTGACGATTCCGGGAATTGAGATCTTGCAGGTTCCGATTATTAAAGGAGATGCACAGAGCGCTTCCATTGCGGCTGCAAGCATTGTTGCCAAGGTTACAAGAGACCGAATGATGAAGGAATATGATAAAATTTATCCGGGGTATGAATTTGCCCGGAACAAAGGATATGGGACAAAAGCACACATTCAGGGAATCAGAGAACATGGAATCTGTGATCTTCACAGAAAAACTTTTGTAAAGAAATATATATGAAGAATCACAGAAAAATGGGAGACCGGGCAGAAAAAATTGCCTGCGGCTATTTGAAACTTCAGGGATATGAGATTCTGGAAAGAAACTTTTATACCAGAACCGGTGAAATTGATATTATTGCAAAAGATGGAGATGTATTGGTATTTGCAGAAGTAAAATACCGGAAAAATGAAAACAGGGGATTTCCCGGAGAGGCTGTGGACAAAAGAAAACAGCAAAGAATACAAAAAACAGCAGTATGGTATATGAAAACAAAGCATCTGTCTTTTGACCAGCCGATTCGGTTTGACGTTGTTGAGATATTAGGAAAGAAAATAAGAGTGATAAAGCATGCATTTTAAGAAATCAAATAAGAATCAGTCTACGGTGCTTCATCAGGGTGAAGTACCATATCTTACATTTAAAAAATTAGATCAGGCGGGGGTCACCCATGGGTTTTCAACAAGAATGGGAGGTGTCAGTCAGGGAATCTATGCATCTATGAACTTAAGTTATCATCGTGGAGATCAGAAAGAGGCGGTGGATGAAAATTTTCGAAGAATCGGGGAGGCGATAGGATTTGATTCCGGGCGTCTGGTATTTTCCAATCAGATTCACGAAACAGGGATCTGCAAAGTAACAGAAGAAGACTGCGCAAAGGTTATGACTTATATGGATGGTCTGGCAACAAATGTAAAAGGTGTGCCGCTTTATACTGGTTATGCGGATTGTGTGCCTCTGTTCTTTTATGATCCGAAAGAAGAAGTCATCGGATTGGCACACTCCGGGTGGCGGGGAACTGTGGGAAGAATCGGTGCAAAGATGGTGAAATTTCTGGAGACGGAATATGGAAGCAGGAAAGAGAATCTTCTGGCAGCCATCGGTCCGTCCATTTGCAGGGATTGTTATGAGGTGAGTGAGGATGTTGCACTGGAATTTTTCAGGGAATTAAAAGGACATTCTAAAGAAGAATTTCTTGATCAGAAAGAAAATGGAAAATACCAGCTGGATCTTTGGAAAGCCAATGAGATTATTTTGCTGGAAGCCGGAATTTTACCGGAGCATTTAGATATTACCGATATTTGTACCTGTTGTAATCCCGACCTGTTGTTTTCACACAGAGCCAGTCATGGAAAGAGAGGGAACCTGGGAGCATTTATGGTTCTTTAGACTTTACGTGATTGGACGGATACGGTATACTAAGAAAAAGAATGATATAAGTAAATACTGAATTGAATTGCTTAATAGAGCATATTGGAAAGTTATGAAAAATATAGAGAGGTATATAGATTATGAGCAAACCGATCATAGCCATTGTCGGAAGACCGAATGTAGGAAAATCTACATTGTTTAACGCATTGGCCGGAGAGAAAATTTCAATTGTAAAAGATACGCCGGGAGTGACAAGAGACCGTATTTATGCGGATATCAGCTGGCTGGATTATCAATTTACATTAATCGACACCGGAGGAATTGAACCGGATACAGGAGACCTTTTGTTGTCTCACATGAGAGATCAGGCAGAGATCGCTGTAGAGACTGCAGATGTGATTATATTTCTGACAGATGTACGTCAGGGACTGGTAGATGCGGACTATCAGGTGGCTGATATGCTGCGCCGTTCCGGAAAACCGATTGTTCTGGCAGTAAACAAGGTGGACAATTATGAAAAATTTGTCATGGATACTTATGAGTTTTATAATCTGGGGCTTGGAACTCCGTTTCCGGTATCTGCGAACTCTAAGATAGGTTTCGGTGATCTGTTGGATGAAGTGATTGTGCACTGCAATCCGCAGAGTGAGGAAGAGGCAGAAGATGAGCGGCCGAAAGTGGCGATTATCGGAAAACCAAATGCCGGAAAATCCTCAATTATTAACAAGATTCTTGGAGAAGACCGTTTAATTGTATCGGATATCGCAGGAACAACCAGAGATGCCATTGACACGGTTGTTCGCCGGAATGGAAAAGAGTATGTGTTTATTGATACAGCAGGACTTCGCAGAAAGAGCAGAGTCAAGGAGGATATCGAGCGTTACAGTGTCATTCGTACCGTGGCAGCTGTGGAGCGATGTGATATTGCGATTCTAGTAATTGATGCAGAAGAAGGAATTACAGAACAGGATGCCAAGATTGCAGGAATTGCCCATGAACGAGGCAAAGGTATGATCATTGCAGTGAACAAATGGGATCTTGTGGAAAAGAATGACAAGACAATTTACAAATATACAAATAAGGTCAGAGAAGTATTAGCTTACATGTCTTATGCGGAACTGGTATTTGTTTCTGCAAAAACCGGACAGCGTCTTCCGAAGATTTTTGATGTTCTTGATATGGTCATTGAAAATCATGCGCTGAGAGTTCAGACAGGAGTGTTAAATGAGATTCTGGCAGAGGCTGTCGCTATGAAACAGCCGCCGTCTGACAAGGGAAGAAGGCTGAAACTTTATTATATTACCCAGGTTTCCGTAAAACCGCCGACGTTTGTTGTATTTATCAATGACCGTCAGCTGATGCATTTTTCTTATACCAGATATCTTGAAAATCAGATTCGGAATACGTTTGGATTCCGCGGAACGCCGATTCACATTATCGCAAGGGAAAGGAAGGAAAAATAATGGCACTTTGTATTGCAGTCTGCTTGATTGTAGGATATTTTTTTGGATGTTTCCAGACCGGATATTTTGTAGGGCGTTTGAATCATATTGATATCAGAGATTATGGAAGCGGTAATTCGGGTACGACAAATACGCTCAGGACTCTTGGAAAGGGAGCAGCGGTCGTAACATTTCTTGGAGACGCGGTAAAAGGGCTGATCGCAGTGAATCTTGCCCGTTACATAATTATGCCTGCTTTTCATGTGCAGGGAGAGGCTTATTTGTGGCTTCTGACAGGATTTGCGGTTGTGCTTGGACATAATTTCCCGTTTTATCTTGGATTTAAGGGTGGAAAAGGAATTGCAACAACCGGTGGAGTTATTTTTGCATTTCACTGGCAGTTGGGACTTTTATGTGCATTGATTTTTGTAATTATTACAGCAATTTCAAAATATGTGTCGCTTGGTTCTATCTGTATGGTATTAATTATTCCATTTATTTTGTATTTTAATAATCCGCAGGACTGGAAGCTTGTTGCTGTCGGCTGCGTTTTTACAGGCATGGCAATCTGGCGTCATCGTGCCAATATTGACCGCCTGGTACATGGTACTGAAAACAAATTAGGTCAAAAAGTAAAGCGTTAAAAGGAGGAACCTATGAAAAAAATAAGCGTTATTGGTGCAGGAAGCTGGGGAAGTGCGCTGTCCGTACTGTTAGGAAAGAACGGACATGATGTTACGTTATGGACCCATGATCCTCATGAAGTCGAGATGTTAAAGACTAAGAGAGAACAGGAAGAGAAGCTTCCGGGGGTAAAACTTCCTGATAATGTAGAGATTGAAGCGGATCTTGCAGCTGCATTAAAGGCGAAAGACGTCGTTGTTATGGCAGTTCCTTCACCGGTTGTTCGTTCTGTGGCAAATCAGATGGCTCCATTTGTAGAAGATGGACAGGTAATTGTCAATGTTGCCAAGGGAATTGAGGATGTGACATACAAAACACTTACGGAGATTATTGAGGAAGAAATTCCAAACTCTGAAGTATGTGTATTATCCGGACCGAGCCATGCCGAAGAGGTTGGAAGAGGAATTCCAACAACTGTTGTTGTAGGTTCTAAGAAAAAGGAAATTGCAGAGATGCTGCAGGATGTATTTATGAATCAGGTATTTCGTGTGTATACAAATCCTGATATCATCGGAATTGAGCTGGGTGGAGCATTGAAGAATGTCATTGCGCTGGCTGCCGGAACGACAGACGGTCTTGGATATGGTGATAATACAAAAGCGGCGCTTATGACCAGAGGAATTGCCGAACTTTCCCGTCTTGGTGTTGCTTTAGGCGGAAAACCGGAGACATTTTCAGGACTTACAGGAGTCGGTGATTTGATTGTGACATGTACCAGTGTTCACAGCCGGAATCGTAAGGCAGGATACTTAATGGGGAAAGGTATGACTGCAGATGAAGCAATGAAAGAAGTAAAAATGGTTGTTGAAGGTGTATATTCAGCAAAAGCTGCTTTGGGACTGGCAAAAAAATGCGGTGTATCCGTGCCGATTGTGGAGGCAGTAAATCATGTATTGTTTGAAAATGCAGATCCGAAGGAAGAGGTAATGAGCCTTCTGCTTCGTGAGCGCAGAAAAGAATATAATACTTTGGAATGGGACACAGAAGAACAATAAATAGCATAACGGAGGAAAGTTGACGATGGAATCATTTAGGACAAAATCAAAAGATGAGCTTCAGGCATTAAAAGAAGATATTGATAAAAAATATCAGGAATGGAAAGATATGAATTTATCACTGGATATGTCAAGAGGGAAACCTGCACCGAGTCAGATTGATTACAGTAACAAGATGCTGGAGACAATGACGGATTTTCACACTGAAGCAGGTATGGATGTGCGTAATTACGGTGTATTAGACGGAATTCCTGATATGAAACAGCTTTTTAGTGAGCTGCTTGATATACCTGCCGACCAGTTGATTGTAGGCGGAAATGCAAGTTTGAATCTGATGTTTGATGCGATGATGAGATTGTATGTCTTTGGCACAATGGGAGAAAAGCCATGGGGACAGCTTGAAAAAGTGAAATTCCTCTGCCCGAGTCCGGGATATGACCGTCACTTTTCTATCAGCCAGACTCTGGGAATGGAAATGATTCCGATCAAAATGACAAATGCCGGACCGGATATGGATCAGGTAGAAAAACTTGTGGCAGGAGACGATTCAATTAAAGGAATCTGGTGTGTACCAAAATACTCAAATCCTCAGGGAATTTGTTACAGTGATGAAACTGTAGAGCGTTTGGCTTCTATGAAGACCGCTGCAAAAGATTTTAAAATTTTCTGGGACAATGCCTATGGTGTCCATTGGGTATTTGAAGACGTGAAAGTCAAAGATATTTTGAAGGAATCTGAGAAAGCAGGAAATCCGAACCGTCCATATTATTTCTTCTCAACATCAAAGATTTCTTTCCCGGGAGCCGGAGTTTCTTTGGTTGCCGCAAGCAAAGAAAATATTGCCGAAATTAAGAAGATTATGGGAGCACAGACCATCGGATTTGATAAAATTAATCAGCTTCGTCATGTACAGTTCTTCCGAAATGCAGACGGTGTCAGAAAGCATATGGAAGTGCTGGCTCAGTGCATGAGACCGAAATTTGAGACAGTATTAAATACACTGGAAAATGAATTAGGCGGCAGTGAACTGATTACATGGGAGAATCCAAAAGGTGGATATTTTGTATCAGTAGATGTCTTGCCGGGATGTGCAAAGGAAGTCGTACGTCTTGCAAAAGAAGCAGGTGTTGTTCTGACCGGTGCAGGAGCTACTTATCCTTTGGGACAGGATCCGCAAGACAGCAATTTAAGAATTGCTCCAAGTTATCCGACTGTGGAAGAACTTCAGAAAGCAATGGATCTGTTCTGTGTATGCGTGAAAAAAGCAGGAGTTGAAAAACTTCTGGCAGAATAAAAAAGCAGGCAGGGCTGTAAACAAAGAGATCTCTTACGAGTCAAAACGTAAGGGATCTTTTTCTAAATGAGTGCTGATAAGTAAATAAATTTCTGTACAATCGGCACTTCAGTGTGATAAAATAGTAAAAAAATTGAAAAAGGAGTGGTTGTATGAAATTTACAAAGATGCACGGTTGTGGAAATGACTACGTATATGTAAACTGTTTTGAAGAAAAGATGAAAGACCCGAGTAAAGTAGCAGAATTTGTCAGTGACCGGCATTTTGGCATTGGTTCTGATGGAATGATTTGTATTTGTCCGTCGGATAAGGCCGATTTTCGGATGGCCATGTATAATTCGGATGGCTCTGAGGGAGCTATGTGCGGCAATGGTGTCCGCTGTATTGCAAAATATGTCTATGATTATGGGCTGACAGATAAAACAAGAATTACCATTGAGACAAAGGGAGGAATTAAGGAACTGGACCTTACGGCAGAAGATGGGAAAGTTGCTCTCGTAAAAGTAGATATGGAGGCGCCGATTACAGAAGCTGCTAAAATTCCTGCAATTTATGATGACCTGGAAGAGATTGTTGACCAGCCGATCATCGTAGATAACAAAGGGTATCATATTACCTGTATTTCTATGGGAAATCCTCATGGAGTTGTATTTGTAGATTCTGTGGATTCTCTGGATCTTGAAAAGATCGGACCGAAGTTTGAACAGCATCCGATGTTCCCGGATCGTGTGAATACAGAATTTGTAGAAATTGTGGATGAGAATACGATTAAGATGCGGGTATGGGAGCGTGGTTCAGGAGAAACCCTCGCCTGTGGTACCGGTGCATGTGCCAGTGCTTATGCATCTTATTTGAATAAAAAGACAGGAAACAAAGTATTGGTACATCTGTTGGGAGGAGATCTCCAGATCGAATACGATCAGGAGAAGCATACGATTTTTATGACAGGACCTGCCACAAAAGTTTTTGATGGAGAGATCGAACTGCCGAAAGAAATAGGGTAAGATGCATAGAGAAAAGGATCAGATAAAAAGGGAGAACGATCATGATTTTAAAAGATTTATTAGAACGTTTGGAGTATTCCTGTGTCCAGGGAGATGTAGATACTGCAATATCAACTCTGGTATATGACTCCAGAAAAATTGAGAAGGATAGTGTCTTTGTTTGTATTTGCGGAGCCGCTTTTGATGGTCATGAATTTGCAGCGCAGGCAGCTGGACAGGGAGCCACAGCGATTGTTGTGGAAAAAGATGTAGAGGTACCGGCAGATACTGCAGTGATCAAAGTTGAGAATACAAGGCTTGCCCTTGCAGAGATGTCTGCAGCGTATTTTGGCTATCCGGCAGAAGAACTCACAACCATTGGAATTACCGGAACAAAGGGAAAGACAACCACAACCTATATGATTCGCGCAGTATTAGAACATGCGGGGCAGAGCACCGGATTAATCGGGACCATTGAGACAATTATTGGAGATGAAAAAATCCCTTCTGTAAATACCACTCCGGAATCCTATGTGATTCAGGAATCATTTCGCAAGATGGCAGATGCAGGAATTCAAAACGTCGTAATGGAAGTTTCCTCTCAGGGACTGATGCTTCACAGATCCAGCGGTTTTACTTTTGATTATGGTATTTTTACCAATCTGGCAGAAGATCATATCGGAGAAAATGAGCATAAAGACATGGATGACTATATTCATTGCAAAAGTCTTTTGTTCAGACAGTGCAGACAGGGAATTATCAATGGAGATGATGATTATGTAGATCGCATTATCAAGGACCACACCTGCGCCATTGAGACTTATGGTATGGATTGTTCTAATGATATTTATGCAGAGCATATCAGAAGAATTCAGGAACCGGGATACCTTGGAGTATCTTATGATTTAAAAGGCAAACAGGAATATAATGTTCATGTAGATATTCCGGGAGATTTTACCGTGTATAATTCTTTGGCGGCGATTTCATTATGCCGGCATATGGGAATCTCAAAAGACGATGTTCTTTCTGCACTGAATGAGATTCAGGTGAAAGGCCGTCTGGAAATTGTAAAGACTCCGGGAGACTATACATTGATGATCGATTATGCACATAATGCGATGAGCCTTGAGAGTCTTCTGACAACCATTCGAAAATATGATCCAAATAAGATTTATTGTCTGTTCGGGTGTGGTGGAAATCGTGCAAAAGCCAGACGATATGAGATGGGAGAGGTATCGTCGAATCTTGCAGATTTGACAGTTGTAACTTCCGATAATCCGAGAAATGAGGAACCGATGGACATTATTCAGGATATTTTAATTGGTGTCCACAAAGGACCGGGAGAGTATGTGACAATTCCGGATCGCAAAGAAGCAATTCGTTATTGTATGGAGCATGCCGGAAAGGATGATATTGTCATTCTTGCCGGAAAAGGTCATGAGAATTATCAGGAAATTAAAGGTGTTAAGCATCATATGGATGAGAGAGATCTGATTCAGGAGATTATAGAAGAAGGATTATAGAAACTAATAAAGAGAAGAACAGAAAGACAGAGGAGAAACACAAAATGGAAGAGAGAATTACAGGAACAACGAAACTATTTTCAGTTATCGGATCACCGGTATCCCATTCTGCATCCCCGGCTTTACAGAATTTCGGGTTGAAGGCATGTGGAGTCGATGGGGCTTATCTGGCATTTGATATTAAGGAAGATCAGATTGCAGATTTTGTAAAAACGATGCGTCTTTTGGATATTCAGGGATGTAATGTAACGATGCCGAATAAAACTGCGGCAGCCCAGAATATGGATGAATTATCTCCGGCTTCTGAGTTGATTGGAGCCGTGAATACCATTGTAAACAGAGATGGGAAATTATATGGACATATCACAGACGGAGAGGGATTTGTTGCGAACTTAAAAGATCACGGAGTTGGAGTAAAAGACCAGAATATCGTATTGTTTGGTGCCGGCGGAGCAGCTACGGCTATCTTGGTACAGTGTGCATTGGATGGAGCAAAATCTATTACAGTTTTCAATCCAAGAGATGATTTCTATGAGAGAGCACAGAAACTTCACGAAAAAGTGCGCCAGAGAGTGCCGGAATGTAAGATTGAACTGTATGATCTGGATGCAAAAGATGTAATGCGTGAAAAAATTGACGAGGCAGACATTCTGGTAAACGGAACTATGCTTGGAATGAAGCCAAAGGAGGATACAACTGTAATTACAGATACTACAATGTTCCATGAAGGATTGGTTGTAGCAGACGCAGTATATAATCCGGAGGAGACAAGACTTTTAAGAGAGGCAAAAGAACATGGATGTGTTGTAATTCCTGGAAAGGGAATGCTGTTATGGCAGGGAGTTGCATCATTTAAGTTATTTACCGGAAAAGATATGCCGATTGATGGAGCCAAAAAATTGTTCTTTGGCGAGAAATAAGAAAAATGGCATAGAAGGAATTGTATAAAGTAAATTGCTCCCAATCGTTAGACAATAATCTGATGATTGGGAGTTTAATATTTTAAGATCAGGTAAAAGAAGTAGTTCTGCTATTTTTAGTAATATTTTTTCATATTCTGCATATACTTTAACAGTCTATCCAAGGAGGATGTTATGGATCAATTTAATGTATATAAGGATATGAAAGCAAGGACAAACGGAGAAATTTATATTGGGGTTGTAGGTCCGGTCCGGACAGGCAAAAGTACTTTTATCAAACGATTTATGAATCTGATGGTACTGCCAAATATTGAAGATGAAAATCAGAGAAACCGTGCGAATGATGAGCTGCCTCAGTCTTCAAGCGGCAAGACAATTATGACAACGGAGCCTAAATTTGTTCCAAATGAGGCGGTTTCCATTCAGGTAGAAGACGAGATTGATTTAAACGTCCGCCTGATTGACTGCGTTGGATATATGGTGGATGGAGCAGCCGGGCATATGGAGGGGGAAGAAGAAAGACTGGTAAAGACCCCGTGGTTTGATTATGAAATTCCATTTACAAAAGCAGCGGCAATCGGAACGAAAAAAGTAATTACAGAACATTCTACGATCGGTGTAGTTGTAACCTGTGATGGCTCTTTTGGTGAGATTGAGGCAAAGCAGTATGAAAAACCGGAGATGGAAACAATCCAGCAGTTGAAAGCATTAAAAAAACCTTTTGTGGTACTTTTAAATACGGTACATCCGTATTCGGAAGAAACAAAGAAACTGGCAAGGCAGAAAGAAGAACAGTATCAGGCAAAAATCCTGCCGATGAATTTAGAACAGTTGAAAAAAGAGGATGTTTATCTGATTTTAAAAAGTGTATTAATGGAATTTCCGATTTCTTCTATTGGTTTTTATGTACCGAGGTGGACAGAAACTTTGTCGAAAGATCATCCGTTGAAAAAAGAACTATTAGAGACTGCAAGAAAGATCATAGAAAGTAAATCCACGATGAACGATATTTATGAAAAGGATGAAACAAATCATGGGTACATAAAAAACTGGAAACTGGATACGGTTGCCATGGACACGGGAGCAGTCACTGTTCAAGTAACAGTGGATGACTCTTATTATTACGAATTTCTGAGTGATACTATCGGTTTTCAGATTCGAAATGAATATGAATTTATTAAAATTATGAGGGAACTGGCGCAGAAGAAGAAAGAGTATGAAGAGGTGGGCGAAGCGTTAGGCGCAGTAAAACAACGAGGCTATGGAGTCGTAACACCGACAAAAGATGATATTACACTGGAAGAGCCGAGAATCGTCAAACACGGAAACAAGTATGGAGTAAAAATTAAGGCGAGTGCTCCGTCAATCCATATGATTCGCGCCAATATTTCTACAGAAATTGCCCCAATTGTGGGAGAGGAATATCAGGCAAAAGATCTAATGGACTATATTGAAAAGGGGTCCGGAGAACCGGGAGAGAGCATGTGGGATGTAAATATTTTCGGAAAAACTCTGGAGCAGCTGGTTGGAGACGGTATGCAGAGTAAAGCGTTAAAAATGACAGAAGAAAGTCAGCAAAAACTTCAGGATACCATGGAGAAAATCGTAGACGAAAGCAACGGAGGACTGGTCTGTATCATTATCTGAGATTGTTGACAAATCTATAAAAAAAGAATATACTTTGATAGACAAAGTGTTTAAAAATTGATGAAAAAGAGAAACGATTAAGATAAATGGAGTAATTATGGCTGTAAAAATATTAGGAACAGGAAGTTATCTTCCGGAAAAATTAGTGACCAATGATGATCTTGCAAAAGTTATGGAAACAAGCGATGAGTGGATCTCTTCAAGAACAGGTATTCGCAGCAGACATATATCGATAAAAGATACCACAACTTCCATGGCGGTAAAAGCAGCAAAGATTGCATTGGAAGATGCGGGGATTATGCCGGAAGAATTGGATCATATTTTTGTAGCTACTTTATCCGGGGATCATGCAACTCCAAGTACTTCCTGTGAAGTGCAGAAGGGAATTGGAGCAGTGAATGCAGTCTGCCTGGATCTGAATGCGGCATGTTCAGGATTTGTCTATGGTTTAAGTACCGCCGTTGCCTATGCAAAGGCAGGTATGGGAAACAAGATGTTGATTATAGGAGTTGAGACTCTGTCTAAGATTTTGGACTGGGATGATCGCAGTACCAGTGTCTTGTTTGGTGATGGCGCAGGATGTGCTATCGTGGAGGCAGATGATTCAAGAGAAATTTATATTGATGCAGGTTCAGATGGATTCAAAGGAGACGTTCTCACCTGTGAAGAACGTCATTTGAATAACTTTCTTGTAAAAGACGAAAGTCCGATGCAGCAAGTTGCCATGGACGGACAGGAAGTATTTAAATTTGCGGTGAGAACAGTTCCGAAGAGTATTAATCGGGTATTAGAATCTGCCGGAGTCAGTAAGGATGAGATCAAGTATTATGTACTTCATCAGGCAAATAGAAGGATTATTGAGTCCGCAGCAAAACGGTTAAAAGAACCGATGGAGAAGTTCCCGATCAATGTGGATCAATGCGCAAATACATCTTCCGCAACCATTCCTATTTTGTTAGATGAGATAAACAAGAAGGGGATGCTCAGTCCCGGGGATAAGATTGTACTCAGTGGATTCGGCGGTGGATTGACCTGGGGTTCCGTTTATCTTCAGTGGTAATTTTAAAAAATAATAGAATTTCCGGAATATAGTCAGCTTCCTTGGCATACAATAGAAGTTGGCTATTTTTTTGTGGAAAAAATTTTCTGCAAATAAAATATGCAGTAAGGTAGCTGTTTTTCTATATAGAAATATGCTATAATAAATGGATAAGTACAGGAGGTACATATGGAATTACAGTTGTGGAGAGAAATACTCACCCCATACGAGTTGGCAGTCGATGAATTGATTCTCAAATTTAGCCATGTTGTGCAGGAATATCGTGGAGCTGGAAGGTACTCACCAATTGAACAGGTAGACGGAAGAGTAAAGACAATCTCAAGCATCTTGGATAAGATGCAGCGCAAAAAAATTAATGTAAATGATATTGAAACTGAACTGGAGGATATCGCAGGTGTGCGGCTTATCTGCCAGTTTGTAGAAGATATCGACAAGGTATTAGAGATTATTGAAGCCAGATCTGATATGGAGATTAAGAGCCGTAAGGATTATATCTCACAGTCAAAAGACAGCGGATATCGAAGCTACCATGTTATTATTTACTATGAAGTCAATACCATTTACGGAGCGAAACGGATTCAGGCAGAGATTCAGATCCGTACCCTTGCCATGAACTTTTGGGCAACGGTGGAACATTCCCTTCAGTATAAGTACAAGGGAAATATTCCAGCTCATGTGACGGATAAGCTTCTTGCTGCATCAGATGCAATAGATGTTCTGGATCATGAGATGTCAAGTGTCCGGGATGAGATTATGGATGCACAGAATTCATTCCGGAAAAAATCAAATCTGGTATCTGAGATTCTTCATACAATGCAGAATCTTTATAAGGTTGCAAACAAACATGAAGTGATTAAGATACAGGATGAGTTTTACAAAATATATGAAACAGGAGATATGGAACGCTTAGAGCACTTTAATAAACAGCTGGATATTATAGCAGAAGGTTATCGTGCACAGAGCATATCCTAGGAGATTTATGAAGTTACCAGTACAATTTGAAGAGAAGATGAAACGCCTTTTGGGCGATGACTTTGCGGAATATGAACGACATTTAGAAGATCCGGCATACTACGGAATCCGGGTTAATACATTGAAGATTTCGGTGGAGGATTTTTTAAAGATTTGTCCGTTCCATGTGACGAAGGTTCCGTGGACAGAAAATGGATTTTATGTGAATCGAGAAGAGAAGCCGTCCAAACACCCATATTATCATGCCGGACTTTATTATATTCAGGAGCCAAGTGCTATGACGCCGGCAGCTTATCTCCCGGTTGAACCGGGAGATCGGGTGTTGGATCTGTGTGGGGCTCCGGGTGGAAAGTCAACAGAACTCGGAGCAAAATTAAAAGGAGAGGGTGTTCTGGTATCCAATGATGTGAGTATTTCAAGGACTAAGGCTCTGATTCGTAATATTGAAATGTTTGGCATCCGAAACAGCGTGATTCTCTGTACGGAAGCCCGGTTTCTTGTGCCTTCACTCACAGGATATTTTGATAAAATCTTAATCGATGCCCCGTGTTCCGGAGAGGGAATGTTTCGAAAAGGGAACAATGAGATTAAAAACTGGCAGCAGAAGGGAAGTGAGCCCTATGCAAAACTTCAAAGAGAGATTGTAGATGATGCAGTAAAGCTTTTGAGACCGGAAGGAATGCTGCTTTATTCTACCTGTACATTTTCACCGGAAGAAAATGAACAGGTAATCGAATACTTGTTGGAGAAGAACGAAGATCTTTCTTTGGTGCCAATGAAGATGTGTGAGGGCTTCGATCAGGGACATCCGGAATGGACACTTCACGGCAGTGAAGAGATTAAAAAATGTATCCGGCTGTGGCCGCATAAGATCAAAGGAGAAGGTCATTTTCTTGCATTGTTAAAGAAGGCAGAAGGTCAGGAACCTTCTTTTTCCTTTGAGAAAGTTCGAAAACCTAAATTAACACCGGAAACCAAGGAGTTTTTCCAAAACTGTGAGATAGAAATTGACTGGAATTATGTGAGGGAACACCAGGGGAAATTGTTTTATCTTCCGGTGGATCTTCCTGAGATGAAAGGGGTACGCGTTTTAAGAAAAGGACTTTTCCTGGGAGAGATGAAAAAAGGTCGGTTTGAGCCGAGTCAGTCTTTTGCGGCGGCACTTTTTCCGGAAGAGTTTACTCCATATTTGCCGTTTGAGACAGAGGAGGATACCATCCGCTATCTGAAGTGTGAGACGCTGGATGTGGATACAGATAGCGAGGGAATTCATTTGGTCGGAATGGATAAGTTCCCTCTGGGATGGGCGAAGATCAAAAAAGGAAGAATGAAAAATAAATATGCTTCCAGTTGGAGATGGCTGTGATGGGAAAGAAGGTACGTTTAGACAAATTTTTATGTGAAAGCCTGAATTTCTCAAGGAAGGAAGCAAAAGAACAGCTAAAAAAAGGAAAGGTGACGGTAAATGGACAGAAAGAGACGAAGCCGGAGTCCAAAGTGGATGTTCTGGCGGATGTCATTTTGTACGAGGACAGTCCTCTGTCGTTTGAGGAGTTTCACTATCTGATGCTTCATAAGCCTGCGGGAGTTGTATCTGCGACAACAGACTCAAGAGAGGCGACGGTATTAGATCTGATCAGGGAACCTTATAAGGAACGACTGTTTCCGGTGGGACGTTTAGATAAAGATACCGAGGGACTTCTTTTGATTACTGATGACGGGGAGTTAGCGCACAAACTTTTATCTCCGAGAAAACATGTGGCGAAGGTCTATTATGCGAGGGTATCCGGGAAAATCGGAGAGGATGCCGTGGAAGCTTTTCGAGGAGGAGTATCTATTGGAAAAGGAGAGACTGCCAGAGAAGCTAAACTTGAGATTTTAAAAGCAGATGAAGAAGAATCGGAAGTTTTCATTACTATTACAGAAGGAAAATATCATCAGGTAAAACGCATGGTTCACTCGGTTGGAAGCTGTGTATTATATTTAAAGAGAATGTCTATGGGAACTTTAAAACTGGATGAGAATCTTCCTGCCGGAAGTTATCGGCCATTGACAAAAGAAGAAATCGGGGAATTAAAGGAGTCTTAAAATGCTAGAAAATAAGAAGTCAGTGATATTTGATCTGGATGGAACCCTTGTGGATTCCATGTGGATTTGGAGAGAGATTGATATTCGCTTCCTTGGAAAATATGGATTGCAGGTGCCGGAAGGATTAAACGATGCACTGGAGGGATATAGTTTTCACGAAACAGCGGTTTACTTTAAAGAGCATTTTGATCTGCCTCTTAATACAGAAGAAATTATGGAGACATGGAATCAAATGGCGGCGGATATTTATATTCATGAAATTCCGTTAAAGAAAGGAGTGAGGGAATTTATCACTCTTTTGCAGGAAAAAAATATGAAACTTGGAATTGCAACCAGCAATTCCAGAGAATTGACAAAAGCCTGTCTGGAATCCAAAGGAATTTTGAATGCCTTTGATTATATTTGTACGTCAGATGAAGTGCCCCGGGGAAAACCTGAGCCGGATGTATATCTTCATGCCGCAGAGGCGATTGGAGCAGATCCGGAAGAGACTTTGGTATTTGAGGATATTCCGTATGGTCTGCTGGCAGGAAAGCGGGCGGGCATGACAGTGTGTGCAGTGAAAGATCCTTATTCTGAAAGATCTATGAAAGAGAAACTTCAGATTGCAGATTACTACATAGACAGCTATTATGATGTATTGAATGGAACCTATCAGAAATTAGGATAGTTGTGATACAGAAGAGAGGTTATACATGAAACAAATCGCAGTGGTGACAGGTGCTTCTTCGGGTATGGGAAGAGAATTTGTACGTCAGATCGCACAAAAATATCATGTGCTTGATGAAATCTGGGTAATTGCAAGAAGAGAGCAGCCCGTCAGACAACTTCAAAAAGAGTTGATACACATCAGGATTCGTCCGTTTTTCCTGGATTTAAAAGAAGAAGATAGTTTTGGGAAGCTTCGGAATGTATTTAAGAAGGAAAAACCAAGAGTTATGATTCTTGCCAATGCTTCGGGAATCGGGATTTCAGGAAAATTTGATTCTTTAGAAGAAGATGAGATCTGTGAGATGATTTCTGTGAACTGTGCTGCGCTTACTCGAATGACTCACCTGGTTCTTCCGTATCTGGGAAAAGGTTCTTGTGTTTATCAATTTGCATCTTCGGCAGCTTTTGCTCCGCAGCCCGGATTTTCAGTCTATGCTGCCAGTAAATCTTATGTACTGAGTCTTACGACAGCGCTTCGGCAGGAACTGAAAACTCGCGGGATTAAGGTGATTGCAGTTTGTCCGGGACCGGTGAATACGGCTTTTTTCGATCGTGCCTATCAGCAGGAGGAAATGAAGTTTTATAAAAAACTTGTAATGGCAGATCCGAAAAAGGTTGTAAAAAAGGCATTGAAAGACGGAAGAAGAAACCGGGGGATTTCTGTATACGGCGGGATGATGAAAGTGCTGAGAGTCATCTGTAAACTACTTCCGGCAGACTGGATTGTGAAAGTGATGGGATAGAACCGGATATGAGAGAAATAAACATAACAGCCAAAGAAGAAGGACAGCGTTTAGATAAAATTCTTGCCAAATATTTAAATAAGGCACCTAAGAGTTTTGTCTATAAAATGCTGCGGAAAAAGAATATAAAATTAAATGGCAAAAAGGCATCGGGAAATGAAAAGCTTTCCGGAGGAGATCAGATTTGCATATATTTGTCGGAAGAAACCATTGAGAAGTTTCGTGAGGACATCTCTGTGGGAGAGCAGAAGATAAAGCTTGATATTCTTTATGAAGATTCCAATGTCCTGATGATAAATAAACCATGGGGAATCTTGTCTCAGAAATCAAAAGCGGAGGACATCTCCATTAATGATCAGCTGATTCCTTATATTCTTTCAAAGGGGATTATGACGAAAAGTGAGCTTCAGGTAGTAAAGCCTTCTATTTGTAACCGTTTAGACCGGAATACTACCGGAATTATTCTGTGTGGAATTACGATAGAGGGATTGCAGACCATATCTTCTATGTTAAAAGAGCGGACAATCGAAAAGTATTATGAATGTATTGTGAAAGGACAGGTTAAGAAGTCTCGGAAAATATCAGGATATCTGGTGAAAGATGAGAGAACCAACAGGGTACGGATTGTTTCTGGCAGAGATCAGCAAGGAGATTATATTGAAACTTTTTATGAGCCGGTTCTTGCAAATGAGGATTTCACATTGCTTCGAGTAAAATTGGTGACAGGAAAAACTCATCAGATTCGGGCACATCTTGCAAGTATCGGACATCCGCTTCTGGGAGATTTTAAATACGGAGACCGCAGGCTGAATCAGAAACTAAAGCAGCAGTTTGGGCTGAAAGATCAGCTTTTGCATTGTCAGAAGATTGTATTTCCGGAGAAGATGGAGAAGTGTAAAGAATTGTCAGGCAAGACCATTGAAGCACCGCTTCCTGAACGGTTCCAGAAAATCAAAGAAGTACTATTGGGAGACGACAATGGATAAATGGAATACAAAAGGACTGAGAGGTTCTGTTTTAGAGGAGCTGGTTAACTATACCAATGAAAAATACAGGGAACAGAAACTGGCTTTGGTACAGAAAATACCTACATCCATTAAACCGGTCAGGTTTGATAAATCCACAAGACATATTACGCTGGCTTATTTTGATCAGAAGAGTACCGTAGACTATATAGGTGTCGTACAGGGAGTTCCTGTGTGTTTTGATGCAAAAGAATGTGCCAGGGATACTTTCCCGCTGCAAAATATTCACAAACATCAGATTGAATTTATGAGCCAGTTTGAAGAACAGGGTGGAGTCAGTTTTCTTTTAATTTACTTTACCGCCCGCCATGCATGTTATTTCATGTCTTTTGAAGAAATGATGCGCTACTGGAATCGGGCAATGCAGGGCGGAATCAAACATTTTAAGTATGAAGAGCTGGATCTTTCCTATTTTGTTCCTCTGAAACAGGGGATGATTCTTCATTATCTGGAATGTCTGAAAAAGGTATTGGAAACAAAACAGAAGTAAAGTCTGATTTCTGCGGAAAATATTGACGAAGCGCATAGATTTGCGTATAATAAATAAGATTTGAAAAAATAGAACCTGTAAGTGACAGAGAAACAGGATGGAAAAGGATAGATTTATGATTAGGAGCATGACAGGTTTTGGACATGGAGAAATGGCCAATTCTCAAAATCAGAAAGTAACTATAGAGATAAAGTCTGTAAATCACAGATATTGTGATATCTCTCTCAAGCTTCCGAAAAAATTTGCAATGTATGAAGCAAAGATTCGCAACATTATGAAAGAGTATGCGAATCGCGGAAAAGTTGATATTTTTGTATCTTATGAGGACTTATCGGAGACAGCGGTCAGTCTTCATTATAATAAAGCGATGGCAGCAGAATATATGGAAGTGTTCCGCAAGATGCAAGAAGATTTCGGTATCGAGGTTCAGGTGAGTGCAGAACAGCTTGCCAGATATCCGGAAGTTGTATCGGTTGAAGAAGTACAGCAGGATGAAGAAGTCTGGTGGGGATTATTAGAAGCAGCATTAAGAGAAGCTGCAGAACACTTTGTGGAGACAAGAACTGTCGAGGGAGAGAATCTCAGAACAGATCTTATGCAGAAGCTTTCACAGATGGAAGCGGATGTTGACTTTATTGAACAGCGGTCTCCTGATATTATTGCAGAATATAGAGGAAAACTTGAAGAAAAAGTGAAAGAATTTCTGGAAGACATATCCATAGAAGAAAATCGAATTGCGGCGGAAGTGACGCTGTATGCTGATAAAATTGCGGTAGACGAGGAGATTGTACGCTTGAAGAGCCATATTGCTTCTATGAGAGATGTATTGGAAGAGGAAGGAAGCATTGGAAGAAAGCTTGATTTCATGGCGCAGGAAATGAATCGAGAGGCCAATACGATTTTATCTAAATCAAATGATGTGGCATTATCAGATCATGCGATTGAGTTGAAGACCAATGTTGAAAAAGTCAGAGAACAGATTCAGAATATAGAGTAAGAAGGGAAAGAGCATGGGGAAAAAAGGTTCACTGCTGGTGCTGTCTGGATTTTCCGGTGTAGGAAAAGGTACTGTAGCAAAAAGACTTGTAGAAAAATACGGATATAGTCTGTCAGTTTCTGCAACGACCAGAGCACCAAGAGAAGGCGAAGTCCACGGAAAAGAGTATTTTTTTAAATCCGAAGAAGAGTTTAAGAATCTTATTGATTATAATGGGTTTATTGAATACGCCAGATATGTTGAAAATTATTACGGAACCCCTCGGAAGTTTGTAGAAGATGAACTTGCAGCAGGACATAATGTGATCCTGGAAATCGAAGTGCAGGGAGCGTTTCATATAAAGCGACAGTATGAGGATGCATTGCTGATTTTTATTACGGCCCCGAGTGCTGCTGCGATTAAGGAACGTCTGATCGGAAGAGGTACAGAATCCGAAGAAGTGATACATAAACGGATGGAACGCGCGAAGGAAGAGTCAAAAGATATGACAAAATATGATTATATTGTTATTAATGATGACCTTGAGGAATGTGTGGACCGTGTCCATGGAATTGTTCAGGCAAAAGAATGTCTGCTTAAGAACAATATAGAATTTATAGAAACAACAAAAAAAGAATTGAAAGAATTATAGGAGGAATGATTATGTTACATCCATCATATACAGAATTAATGAAAGTGATCAATGGAGAAAGCGAAGACGAGAAGGTAATTTCCAGCCGTTATTCTGTGGTTCTCGCAAGCGCGAAGAGAGCAAGACAGATTATCGGCGGGGATATGGCTTTGGTTGAGGAACGAGACGGATCAAAACCGTTGTCTACAGCAGTAGAAGAGTTGTATCAGGAGAAGGTTAAAATTCTCGGAGATGACGAGGGTGAAGACATCGAAGAAACAGAAATGTAGAGATAAGACCAGGGTGCTTAGGAATTCCTAAACACCCTGATCTGTATTCGGGGCAAGTATAAAATATGACAGGAGACGAAGATGGATATTTTATTATTAAT
>OBYP01000661.1_pt1 | contig 27485 bp, 32 predicted proteins | sample 1501461 | NCBI WGS metagenome assembly OBYP01 (sample SAMEA2580201, study PRJEB22360) | human gut metagenome | biome: human gut; feature: human-associated habitat; material: faeces | place: Denmark | collected 2008/2010 | reverse complement strand
TAATCATTCAGACGATGGTACTGCTGTTTCTTTTTACCCTGCGTTCTCTTTATAAATTCATCCGCTCTTTTTCTGATCCTTCTTGTGTAATACCGGATTTCTCTGCCGTTCCCGACAAATCGGATTACACCATCGCAGGTATAACAAACTGCCTGACATCGCATACCAATATCAACTCCCATTTTTCTTTCCTCGTTCAGAATTCCGGCAGTATTCGGTGTATGAACACAAAGCAGCAGATAAGCGTAGAAATCGTGATGTATTTCTCTTATATCCGCTTTTACCAATTCCCCACTGCATAACCGCTTCCACTGCTGTTTATGTATTTCGGTTCTGATACGCAGTTCAGGAACAAGAAAGCTTTGGCCAAACGTGAATACAATTGAATTCTTCTCAAGCTGCATAGATTTCGCCATACAGGAAAAACTGCTGGGATACACGGCCCTATGCTGCAGTCTGCGCTCCTCATACAGAGTCTTCGCATAGTGCAGTACCTGATTTTTGGAATAAAATGCGATATCTGAACTGACCCATTTATATGATATAAATATAACACTTCCCAGCTTTTGATATCGTCTGATGATGCGCTCGACCTCATCCTGAAAGCGCCTGCTATATGCACGAAGTATCTGCTTTTCATCATGCGTGGCCTGTAACTGCAATTTAATGGTAAGATACATGTAATTTTCCTCCTTTCACTATATACATACGATTAAAATTTTCAAAACTCCTAAAAAAAGGCAAAAAAACCTATATAAGGCTAAAAAATATAAATTATCTGAACATTGAACGGTTAATGATACAGTAAATACAATTTTTAACATATCTTGTTCAATTACTAAGTATCATAGCAGTCTAAGTTAAATATAATAGCAAATCTAAAACACGCATACAAGCTAACCTGTATGCACTGCTTCTCTTGAACGGTCCAGTCACTTTTCGATCTGCCTCCCGTCTCAACCATCAACGCGTTGAAATCGTGGGTTGGCTCGCACGTTTGTGGTTACCATGCCACACACAGTATACCGATCATGGGTTCGCTGTTTATATACACAGCCGGTTATGCATTCAGCTGAAAGCCTGCCACGGCGAAATCGGGTTCCCTCATCTGCTCCTGAAATTTGTTGGTCAAAAAATTGGCAAACTTTTTGATAGCGAAAAAAAAGCCGAAATCTATCGGCTTTTATCGTTCTATGGAGCAGATGAGGGGATTGTAAATAATGAATTTTATTGTCTTCAATAGTGTGTTTTTATCATTTTTATTCCTTATATATATACAGTTGTCTTTAGTTGTGTGTTATTATCTCTACTAATAACATGCTTTTTAACACATTTTTACGTATATATGACGTATAAAAAAACTCCCTGATATCACAACAGGAGTTAGCAGTAAGGGATGGGATATAATACTATTTGGCTCTGGATAGTAAGATGCCTTTACTACCATATATATTATTTCATAAATCACACCAAAAATTAAAAGACCACCATTAAGGTGGTCAAGTGCCGCAAAATACTGCCTAGGTATCTCTTTCTTTTTTAATGGGCGGCAACGGTATTATTATAGTCACATATGCATCTCATGTAAAGTCGTAAAATGTCGATTTTTGTAGAATCAGTATTTGTGTAAATAGGTCAGCTCCTTAAAACTGACCTAACAGCAGCCACCCTGGGGATAGGTCACTGCTTGCTTTTATTATAATACCTACGCATCATGCATAAAAGGATATGGATACAAAATGATAAATATTTTGCAAATCAAAGATTATAGCAATTTTTATATAAAACCATCAAAAGGCCTCCTATTATGGCAGCCCCATACCGCGAATACAAGAGTATCTAGTGTGTGGAGCGGTATAACGATATTATAGTATTGTTAACGATTTTTCGCAATAAAAAAAGCCACTCACTCCCGAAGGAATGAGTGGTAAATTTATACTCCGAATGTGCCGTAAGATTTATCTCTTACTCCGTTTTTTAATGTACCAGCAGCCATCCATCGGCGTGTGCCATCTTTGCCAATCCAAGAAATCCAGACATATCCCTCACGCTTTACATAACCGTCATAGCGCACGGACATGCCCTTTTCGTACCAATCGCCTGTGAGCTTGCCTTTGGTGCTTGGTGCTTTTCGGATGTTTATCTTATCCACAATACACGTAAACGTTCCCGTTTCGCATTCCCAGTCATTTGGCTTGCTGTTTAATACTGTCTTGCTCTCCGCCGGCTTTTTGTCCGCAAACAGGTCCTTATAGCATTTCGGCCGGAAGGCTGTATCATACGTTGCGCTGTACGGTAGCTTTACCTCGTTAAAGGCTCCGGCTGAACCGCCCTGATTCTGACCTAAAAATAAGCCGTATCCGTTGCCGAGGTCACTCATAAAGATTGCGATGTGACTATCCGGTGTTGCACTCACCTCTTTAAAGACTGCGATGTCACCCTGCTGCATGGTCTTGACCTCATCGCAGTATTTCAGCATTCCGTTATTTTTACGATTTGTCCAGATATCTTTTACGTATCCGGACTTGGTGCAGTTTGCGTATGGATATCCTAACCACTGCATATAGTACGCATATCCATCCCAGCACTGACTACCGTATGCTCCGTCCATGTCATATCTCTTGCCGATGACTTTGTTTCTAAAATCCATAGGTGTTTTCATATTATTTTCCTCCTAATTTTTAATAGGCAAATCGCCTAATTCTTCCATGAGATCGTGTATTCCATTCTCTCCGAACATGCTGTACACACTGTACAGCGTTTTTACATTTTCAAGCGCATAGAGAGGGATGCATCCCTCTCTCATATAGCGTTTGTGATAATCAATGATATTTATCCGGATGAGCAGGCACATACCGCTTGTCAGCAGCTTAAGCTCGTCAGTACGCTTCTGTTCCAATTTCTTTTCCAGTTCTTCGCGTTTACGCTTTTGCTTTATCCTATCTTTAAAAAGGAATAAAGAAGCAGGGAGTAGAAATCCGGTCAATAAGGCGAGTAGTATCTCCATGTCTTACTCCTTTGTATCCACCGCAGCTGCGACCTCAGAGGGCTTACCGTTTAAAATATTGATAAACGTACTATATGCATCCTTGATATAGCGCCATGCTGCTACGCCGATTGTAGCGGCAATCATAGCCACGGTGATGAGGTCATGCACCTGCTCATTGATATCTGGCACGTACTGCGTAAGCAGCGTAGTGGCTGCATCTACAGCGGCAACCATCAGCATAGTGCCAAAGACCAGCACCAAAGCTTTTTTAACTCCCTGCCACAATCGCTTGGCATCAAAATGCTCCCCTGTGATATTGATGTTGTGGTAAAGGCTCAGCACCACGTTAGATGCAAAAGCCAGTAGTAAAATAGCATAGCAGACCAGCACCATGCTAAGGTCTGCCAGTAAAACAGTGTAAAGCATATCCATGTTTCTTCTCCTTTTCGCCTGTTAAGGCATATTTAAAGAGAGCCTATGAGCGGCTCTCTAATTGCTGTATTCTGCGTTGTAGCTGCGATATCTCAAAGTCTCGTTTCTGCAGTTCCTGTTGAATATTTTGTGTATTACAAGCAATCTTTGCATCCAACTCTTGCACTGCTTTAGAGATATATGGTATGACAACTTCTGGATTTATCGCTAGTGTACCACCCAAATTCTCGACAAGCTGCGGATCTATTTCTTGTAAATTTTGCGCAATATAACCTATCGATCTTTGAAATCCTGTCTTTTTAAAGATATAGGATTCATGCTTAAATCTTCTTATCGCATCAATTCCACATACATCATTATCCATAATATTTGCTTTAAGTTTAGCATCAGATACCCATGATGTTTTGCAATAATAATCTGCTCCTGTGACATCTTCATACTGTAAATAATCAGTGCTGCTGTCAGGGTGGCCATGATATATCTGCCTAATATTACGGAAACCACCTCCAGTAACATTAGAAACGACTACATAACCTTTTCCATTTTTAGGCTGAACTGGAAAGTTCGATGATCCTAAAAATATATGTCGCTCCGTCCAACCTGATGGATTTAAGCCAAAATTCAGTGTGTACCACGATGCACCGCTATTACCGTCAATATCTGTTTGTCCCAATGATAAAAACTTTGCACCAGTATCAGCCGATAGTAATATACCTCTGCTGGTACTGCTAGTGTAAGATGATGCTATTCCTCCACAATGATTACTGTTAATAAACAAATCCATGCGCCCATTACCTATTACTACCTTTGTATTTTCTGTTCCAAGACTTGTAAATGATCCCGTCAATAATGCATTATCAGCTTTTAACTTTCCTTCATGTGTCACATAAAATGGAGCACCTGTCATAGATTCTGCTGTGCTGCCTGCATAAAAAGCATACGTCCCGGCACTTTGCATTACAGTATATTTACCATTGTTTTGTGCACTCAATCTTAACGCTCCGATATCAAACCCACCAATCTTACCAGATGTGGCAGTGACCGTCCCAGTCATAGTTAGATTTCCGTTTGTATCACCATACAGTACCCTACTCCCAGCATTGTTATAAATGGATAATGCTCCATTATTTACACGTAATCCTCCATGATTGATCACAACACTCATATTGCCTGTCACTTCTGATTGAGCAGGCGCCCAGTAAGATGGGTCAATAGCTGAATTAGCTTCACAAAGGAAAGGTCTATTAAAAGCTATGCGTCCTTTGAAGTCTCTACCATAAAGATATACTCTTACATATTCTATTTCTTTATCTTCAACCTCCACAAACTTGCCTACCCGCACCCATTTATGGGATGTATCTCTGACAGACCCTGAACTGCTGGTGCCATCGGTATAATATATATTGATAATATAAGTTGCAAGTGGATTTGTAGGCCCAGCCACATAATCGGAATTTGTCAAAAATTCAGTGGACATATAAAATCCTTTTACCTTACGTCCTATGTCTATACGTTGATTCCAGCTGTTGTTCGCAGTTCCATCAAATGCACTTGATTCCAACCAAAGCGCACGCCCTGTGCTGCTTCCCCATGTCGTTGCTCTGCCACCTGTACATGTCGATGCCAATGATTTGTTCCAACAAGCTGTATCATTTGTAAAATCAGAATTCTCTATGAGATTTATTCGATTATATGATTCCTTGATACCCACTGATAAACTATCTACCTTTTGCGTGATCGTTGAGCTCATGCTATTCACAATATCCTTGGTAGCATATGTATCACTTACCGTTGTTTTAAATCCGTTAACATCAGTAACCAAAGAGCTAAGTTTGGATGATGTACTCAATGCAGTGGATTCAGCCGCTGATATCCTACCGCTAAAGCCATCAACTGTCTGCTCTAATTGAGTTTGTTTTGAAGTGACACTTGTCAGCGTGGAGGTATGCTCACCAACCGTACTGTTAATGCCTGATACAGTCTGTGTGAGGCTGCTGTAATTGGTCTGCAAGGTTGACACATCGCCCTTAGCTTGCGACACATCGGTAATCAATGATGAGATTTTGCCTTGCTCCACGGATAACGCTGTACTTAATGTACTTAAATCACCGGTGATAGTGTTATACACCACAGAAAGAGACTGATTAGCTCCATCCACTAAAATATGGCTAGACTTTATCACCTCTGTACCGTCGTTAATCTCTTTTACCAGCGATGTGATGTTGATTTTTTTGCCCTCAATTTCAGCATTATCAGACACCATATCATTAACAATAATCTTATCCTTTATGGCCGCAGCTTTAGCACCTCGACTGTCCCACATTAGATTGCCTTGTGCATCCCATTGCGATAAAGCATAGTCACCTGTGCCGTCCTTGCCTATCTGTACACGGGTGCGAGTTGCATCTTTGACTTGCAATGTCTCACCAAAGATATCCAAGCGGCCTGATTGTGACTTAAAGTGTATACTGCTTGCATCGATCGTACCAGCAGTTACTTTATCGGCTGCTACACTATCAATCATGGCCGACTTTATCAGCGCATTGGATATCGTTGTGTTATCAGCATTTAAGACTATGGTCTGCGTACTGCCTGCTGTCACACTGCCTGCAAGCAGGGTGTTGACACGCTCCAAGTCTACGTCCAGTACGTGCACCTCGGCTTTGGTGGCATATAGGTCCTGTACGTACTCTTTCGATACGTAGGATGTCTCAATTTTCGCTACCTTTGCGGCAAGCTCTGTGACGTCCAGATTTTCGATTTCTGCATCCAGCGCAGAGAGCTTTTTGTTGACCTCAAGGTAGTTTGTATTGATAGTCTCAAACTCGCCCTCAAAGGCTGTGATTTTGTCTGTGATGACCTGTTTTGTGCTTACGAGGTCAGAGTAAGTCCTATCTACTTTTGTTTGCAGAGGGCCTTTATAACCTGTGTCTTGCTCCTGCTGGGTTTTTCCTTTAGATTGTATGATGCCGTAAAATCCACCGTCACAATTAAACTCATAATCCATGAGAGGGACAACATAAGCATTACCGGCGTTATCCATTGCACGCACGAGGTCACCTGCCTCAACATCAGGTTGAGCCATGCGCCAGTTTAATTTGGCGGCTCTATACGTAAAGCCCTTAATCCGGTTGTATAAGACAGTGATACGCTCCTGGGTCATGCCTGGGCAGCTAAAATAGATGCCAATGCCAGTTCCAGCGGATACAGAATGCTCCTCGTCGATCGTACAATCCAGCCGATTGATAAAGGTGTCTTCCTCGTCCATTTCCAGCGGATCAGCAAATCGGCTTGGGGATATTGTAAGACCTGCGTCGGTATACCATACCAGCCTGAGCTTACCGTCTTTGTCCATAATAGCATTTTTGCCACAGTACGCGGCAAGCACACTTATAGCCTCAATGATAGTAAACCCCTGCAGGCTATCGACTTTGTAGGTAACATCATCCGCCCCGCCCGCATACTCAATACCTATTTTTTTGCATTGCTCCTGTAGGATAGTGGCTATCTTTTGATTACCAATCAAGCCAGTAAAAAACCCTTTATAGCAAAGGGCGAAGTTATCATATGCGGTAAGCTTTATAAACTCTCCAGATCGTACCGGCTTTTCAAGGTTATAGACACCTTTTTTAATCCACTCCACCGTACCATCGTCCAGCTCTAAACCAATATAAGGTATCGCTTGACGTCCTTTAAGGATAGTGTTTTTAGGCACGTCTGTTAGGATAAACTCAATATAAGAGGACACAGCATCCCCAAATGTTATTTGCTCAGATGAGTTTGTGCCTCCTTTAAGCTTAAAGCTCTTTATGCCAGTATACTCGGTACCTGCAATGTCAATTTTCAACCGGAAATGGCGGCCAGATTTGGATATTGCCGTTTTATATTTATCGGATGTGGTTATCATCGTACCACCTCCCTGTGCTAATCTTCGATTTTAAGCATAAACTCGATTGATTCAAGCTCATTTGCTGTCAGTTCCACACGGTCCAATTCATCGAGGGTAAGCCGCCTCACGTCGATTTCTTCCTCCAGCTCTAAAAGCTCCTTATATTCATCAAAATACTTCTTGCGAGCTGATAAGTCATCTTCCGGTATAGCGTAATTGCCGTCTTTCTCGACGCCATATTTTTTGATTAAATCCGTGCGCTGCTCCTCCAAAAAGACTGACTGCTTTTTTATTGACTCCAGCGTCTTTTTGATATGGTATGACTGTTTTACGGGTAAAGTGGTGTTGAGCATCTTGCCAAGTGCTGGCTGTGCGTCTACAATCTGTTTATTTTTAAGCTGCATCCTTGTTACCTCCTGCCAGTTCTGCGATAATCGCATCCTGCTCTACATAGATTTCATCCTCTGCTGCAGCCTCCGCGGCTCTAACTTCTGTGCGATTTGCCTTGTAGAGAGTCTGGTTGCTGATGTAATGCGTCAGATTTGCGTTTTCTGGATTGCTGGTATTGATTACAGCCTTTACCTGCTCGACCTGTACGTTGTCTACCTCGATATTTTTTGTTATCTCAATATTTTTATTTGATTTTGTAATTACTGCCATAATATCCTCCTTATTGCTGTATTATTTTTACAGTCGCTTTTTTGTACCAGTAGATGCCATCACCTAAGAGCCCTATATGCTCCTCGTTAATTGTACCCCGGTATGACATGATAGAGAGGCTTGCCCCTCCTCCTCCATCGAATGAAAAAGGGAAGAACCCTGCAATCAGATTTTTTCTGATTTTAGCCATTTCGGACTCTTGGAGCACTCCCCATTCGATAGTTATTGTCTTTTTCTCGGCCACGACGTCTCCGGCCATAGTACCACTTGATGTACGTCCAGTGTTGCTAGACCATATGATCTCGTTGTCGATTTTTATAACAGTAGGCGCAGGCAGCGCCACACCGTTTGCCGTGAGTATTGCCATACCCGCACCTCCTACATATCTATAGGACACTTACCATTTTTACGAGTATCCTTGTTTACATTTTCGACGACTTTTTTCGTTACTTTTTGATCGTCAATATAAACATCAGTGTCTTTATTCCTGATTTCTTCCTTAACCTCATCAAATTTCTGCTTCAAACCTCTCACTTCTTCAATGAGGTCCTTCATGGTCACTTTGTCTGTATCATTTTGTGCTTCCTTCCATTCATGCTGCACGTTTAGGCTACGTTCGCCCGCAAAGGCTATTGTCGGCTCCTGTAGCGCCGCCTGCATAGCTCCCGACATAGATTGAGATAAGCTCTTGACCTGCCCTATAAATCTTGGTGTGCTTGCTGCCAGAGTCTTACCAAGCCCCTCCATCATATGTGGCATCCATTGCTCATACTCTCGCAGAGGGCCAGTATCCGGTCGTGTAAAGTGTAGCCATGATGCAACGATGTTAGCGGCTTTTTTTACCTCGTTGGTTACTTTATAGGCATAATCTTGGATACCGTTTGCAAATCCCGAAATCATGTGCCCGCCCCAAGTGTAGGAGCTGCCGCCAAGACCACTAAGCCATGACGTGGCTTTATTTACGCAGCTCTGTACGGTAGATTTTACATTTACAGTGCCAGAACCTTTTTTAAATTTCTCCATCATGTTTTTGGCCTTATCATACATATCGTTGTACATTTTATTGGCAATCCATTTTGTAGTATCGCTCAGATTACTTGTTACAGATGACTTCATTCCTTTGCTGCTAGAGTCCACGGTATTTTTGGAGTCCTTAAAAGTACGCGAGATATCATTTTTAATAGAGCCGCACTTGTCAGACATAAAGGTGACCAGAGGTCCCCATGCATTTTTGGTATCATTGCTCATGCCGCGGTTTGCACCGATTAGAGAGTCGCGCGCATTGTTAAAGTTCTTTTCAATTGATTTTCCCGCTTTCTCTGAGTTGACACTTACATCATTACGCACTGTATCAATGGAGTCTGCCACTACGCCCTTTATACTCCCCCAAGCACTTTTTGTGTCCTTGTCAGAGCCATTCCAAACACTCGATATTTTATCTCCAATTTTACCGAATAAGTTACCGGCGCTATCCTTTAGATTAGACCACGTATCCCCTAAGGATTTTGTGATTCCATCCCACGCCTTGCCTGCTTTCTTTTTTATATCTGTCCAGACGTTGCCTATAGCCTTGACTAGCCCGGAAAACAGTTTAGGTATTGCAGTTACAAGTCCTTTTATAGTCTTTGCGATACCGTTTTTTAAGCCCTCAATGAGGTATCCGCCTATCTCAGCAAAAACCGTACTCGGAGAGTGGATTCCAAATAGCTCTTTTATACCGTTTATGATGGGGTCAACTATTACACTACGTAAAAAGCCTATCGGATCAGCGAAGAAATCACGTACACCGTTGCAAAAACCGTCCCATAGCCACTTGCCAAGGTCTGCAGCTAGACTCAGGATACCAGACCCTATGCCGTGCACAGCTGCGATTATTGTTTGGAGTAAAGAGCCTGCAATGCCCCACCAATCAATGTTTTTGATAAAGGTTGCAATGTCGGTGCCTATTTGCCCCCAGTCTACACCCCTTATCGCTGTAAGCAATGTATCAAGGATGCCCTGTGCTGCATCGCTCAGAGTCATGCCAAAGTCAGCCCAATTTATGTTATTAAAAAAGGCGTTTATGCTCTTGGCAATCGTATCTCCCAGCTTGTGCCAGTCAATGTTTTTAACAAAGGTATGCACAGAGCTTATTGCTCCACTTAGACCTTTGCCGAGAGCTGCTGTAAATTTTGGCATATCCACGCTGTACATAAGACCCATTACTCCATCAGCCAGAGCCTTACCGATAGCAGGCCAGTCAGCAGTCGTTACAAATCCATAAAGCATGTCGATGCAAGCTTGTACATATGACCCAATCGTATGCCCCAACTTATCCCAGTCAACGCTGTACACAAGACCGTTAAGCCCCTGAGCTAATGCTTTACCTATCCGCTCCCAGTTAATGCCAGTAAACAACAAATACAACGTATTTACGATAGTGTTGATTCCGGTGCCAAACATTCGACCGATATTTACCCAGTTTATCGTATCTATCAAGCTGTTAAAGAGCTCACAAAACCCATCGCAAAACTCTGTGATGGATTTGCCTAAGTTATCCCATGATATCCACTTTGTAAATGATGCTACAGCCTTATTGACCTGCTGACCTATGAGCTTACCAATACCGGCATAGTCACCCTCGGCCCACAGGTCTTTGAGCTGCTTGACCCATTTTTTGATAGGTCCGTCATCGACATCAGTCGGTGTGTAGACCGGCATATCGCTCCCGCCGCCACCGCCGCCGCCAGAGCCGGCAGAATCATCCGCATCATCCAACTTGTTGATCTCGTCAAATCCCATGAGTGACCTGCGAGCCTTTTCCGACGCTTTAGCTGCTTTATCAGCAGATGAGCCGTATGCACCCATTGCATCCTTTGCTGCATAGATACCGGATGTGGCCTGCTTTGTTGCCGACATTGACTTACCAAACAGCGCAGACATAAAAGCCGCTATATAGCCGGTCACCGTGGCCAACGCAGACATAAGCGCATTAAGTGCGGGCATGATTGCCTGAAAGATAGGTGTAAATGCTGTGGCCAAATTAGAGCGTATCTGATTTAAACTATTTGCAAACGCAGTATTTGTCATAAGGGTAGCCCCAATGTTTTGAGCGAGTGCCATAATGCCTCGGCTCACTAGGGGGAATATCAGCGAGAAAATCGTAAACGACTTAATCAGCTGACCTACGCCCATATGAGCGCGCCCCATACCGTTAGAGGCCTTTTTACCGGCTGACCCTATACCAAGTAATCGGCTTGCAAAAGACGCCGCATGCTGTCCTGCTGATTTTAGCCCATTACTAAACTTATGCAATGCTGATGAGGCTAAGCGCTTTGTAAATTGCAAGATAGCATTGCCTGCTGCTCTAGCTACCCCGGACGTTGCTCCCATCTGTCTATTCATCGCGCTAAGAGTGATGTTTGTCCGTGCTGCAGCATCCTGCAGCTTAGCGATTTGTGTATCAAGCCCCATCACCTGCTTATCAAGAGCACTCTCAGCTTGTGCACTCATGTTAGGCTTATAAGATTCAAGCAGCGTTTTCCGTTGCGCTTGTTTTGCAAGGATCTGATTGTCGTACATATCCATCATGTTTTCAAGCTCAGCATATTTCTGGCGGGTCATTTCTGTATCAAATTGCGGGTCAAACTTGACTTTAGGCTTGCGTATACTGATTCCCGGCGGCCCTCTCACACTAGGACCATGTGAGACTGTTGTGCTTGGCTCTGTGTCGCTCTGAGCCTTCTGATAAGGCATCTGCACACCAGACATTTGCTTGACCATGCCCGCCATCTGCTCAACAAAAGCCTGCATTTCAAGCTTTGTACGGTTGAGAGTAGCCTTTACGGATTCATTCATTTTGTCGAGACTAGCTACAAGAGACTGCCTAAGATTTTTAAACATATCCCCACTCATAGCATCCACCTGCTTGCGTATCCGGTCAGCTATCTTACTCGACTCTGCCTGTATATCTTTGTCAAGGTCTGATTTTATCTCCAGATCCATCTGTATAGACCCTGCACTTGTCGCTCCCACATCATCACCTGCCTTTCTAAAAATAAAAAGGAAGTTATTCACTCATGTCCATAAACATCGCATAGACTTCTTTCATAACTTCCTCTTTATTCATGCTCTCAATCATTCTCTGGGTTTGCTTATCTCTCCATTCATCCCGAATGCGATGCTGCTCATCGCTAAAATGCTCCAGTGTGTCAGCATCATCCTCAGCTCTAATGGATATGATATTGCCCAGAGGTGTGTCTGGCATAATACCTGCTAAAAGTGTGGTAAACTCAATCCAGTCCATCTTATCGTCATACAGATCCTTTGTGGGGTACTGCATGGCAAAAGATGACTCTATCAGCTCCCAGTCTTCAAAGATATCATACCAGCGGTCTACTTTTTTTCTTCCGTCGTTTTCCCATCATCAAAATCTACTTCTGTATCTCCGATAGCCGCCATGATAACAGCCACGATATCGTTTGTAGCTGCCATCGTCATATTGCTCTCGTTGATGTAATCCAGAGCTTCCTTGCCGAGTGCAATCTGTATGATCTTATCAATCATTTTAATGTCAGATTCAAGGTCGTCTTCCGTCTTTTTCCGGGCTTTCTTGACCTCGGACATAATCAGCAGCACGTTTGTTTTAGACGTGTTTATAGGATACTTGTGCTCTGCGTCGATTTCAACTACAGGCCTCTCGTTGCGGTTTCTCAGGCGGTCTATAACATCGTATCTGCGTCCCATCTTAAGCGCCTCCTTCTGGTGTTGTTGGCGCCGGTACGAATGTAGGTTTTCCGTCGAATATAATGTCAAGTTCCAGCGCAGCAACATTTGTGCTGTCGCCGCCTGGTGCAGCTTTAACATCCAGCACACAATCACCTGTAATACTAGAGCCGTCCGGGAAATCAATAGAATATTTAGTGCTACAATCAAGACCGTCCTTCCACAGTACAGTATAAACATAATCGTTCCCCTTATCTCCTACGCTTCTTTTACCTTTCAGGGATACAGTAACTGCTTTGGCAGTTGCCAGGGCTCTGCCCCATCCTCCCTGGTCCATCGGGTTCCATTTTTCCACATTACTTTCAACCGACAAGGAAAATGACTCCATATCCTTAATGGATGCCATATCATCTTCTGAGCTTGCAAGTCCCTTCGTCCCAATACTAAAAACAATGTCAAATACCGGATAGACACCTGTCGTTACTTTTGCCATAAATTACTCCTTTCGCTCGTATGTGAGCCATGTTTCAATTACATATTCGTATATCCCATTCGTGTCTGTTCCGACACCTATGGGTTCGTCGCTTCTCATATCACATTTAACAATTCGATACCCACCAATGACCGGTTGCTGCCCATAAAAAAGAGCATGTATGCTTTGTGCAACACGCTCAGTTTCATCCGGGTTTTTATTCCAATGCACTACGATAGATATGCCTTTTACAGCTGTAGTAGTGTTTTGTAGGCCGCCTACAGCTAACACGCTGCGATTGCTTGTTAGATTGCGTACACAGACCGTTTTATCCTTAGATACGTCATAAGTACCTATCTTCCAGGCATCTGCTGAGATCTGTGTTTTGAGCCAGTCCTTGACGTCTTTTAAAGTCATCATGTGATAAGCCCTCCACTTTCTTGCTTTAAAAACCTAGCAAACGTTTCTTGCACCCACTGTAATCCATCACCATCCAAATAATATTCCATCCAATGGTCCTGCGCATCGTGATTTTTTGTCCGCTGAAAAGTAACAGGCTGATGCTCTTTGCCGTTTTTATCAACAAACGGTAGATTATAATACAACCTGCGTGCATAAGGTGTATCAAAGATAATTGCCGCAACCAGTTTTGCACTTATTTGTCCTTTATCAGCAAACCCGCTCCGCTCCAAGTCTCCAATATCTTTTGGTACAACAGCGCGACTTTTGATATCAGAGAGCATAGCCTCTGCGGTCAGCTCTAAAGCGCGTTCTTTGGCCTTATTCAGCTGTGCCATCGCCTCCCGATTGATTTTAACTTTTACGCTTTTAATCCTCATAACAAATCAACCTCCGTGCTGTAGATAACACCCAGTAGCTTTGGCTTGCGGACAGCATATATCTGCTTGCGCTCCGCACCAATCTGTACAAAGCCCTGGAAAGCTGTCTTGCCCTCCAAGGCTTGTACATCGCCATGTATGATAAGCATACCGCTGAGGGATATCTGTTTGCTGTCTTTGCCGTATACAATCTTTGACTTTTCGTCGTAGATCGCCAATCCATCATAGATAACAGTCTTGATAGGCCCCTGGTCCTCTGTGTCCTGCTCCTGATAAACAACAACATGAGTAGTTGCCTCGTGGTCAGGAAACGGGAAAGGGCTCGCAATTACAACACCAGGCATCTGAGTCCTGTATCCTCTAAGAGGTTGATTATCTCTTGCGTAGTGCTGATACCGCCGTAGGTTACGTTGGCCATCTCGACTTTTGTGCTGCCTGCGTTATAGCCTTTTAGCGGACTATTGATATACGGACCATACTGCTTGATATAATCAGCCTGTAGGCAGACAGCACGGCTTATGAGCTCTTGCTGATAGGGTGATAGATTATCATACCCTTTGCCCTTGATGCGTCCAAAGCAGAGGTGGTCGATGCTGTACTCCGCATCTTTTAAGGCCTTGGGTAGCTCATCTTGTGATATGAGGTTACCGCTGTAATCAGCGGTGTAGTATTCAGGTGTTGCATACATGCTATTCACCTGCTTTCTTTTGTTCCTTTTCATACTCCTTGATTCTTTTCTTTAACTGTTGATTTTCTTTTTCCAAAGCAGCATATTCACTATATGCGATTTTCTTCTTTGGAGAGTATTCCAGCAGTTTTCCATCCTCCCCATAGATATCGTATCCTTCTTCAAGGTATGCATGCTTCTGCTCTTCGGCAATGGTGTACTCTTTATTGTCTTTTAATGCTTTCATGCTTATCCCTCCGCTTCTGCATTGATGATACATCCCTGTTCCAGCAGATCATCCAGCAATGCGAATGTTCCGTTGAAACGTCTGTTCTGATAAAGGTATTTGTCCGCAGTGCGGCTGTCATGACCTGGTGTAAATGCCTTGATATAAGAGTATTTGACGCGGGATACCTGTGCCTCAGGGTCAATCATGATGTAATTGATTTGTTTTCCTGCACTTGCTACCTGGAAGCCTTCTGTGAAGTCAAAAGCAGTCTTTAAGCGGCTTGCCGGCGCAGTCTTAATAGTGCTGATATCATCCAATGAGCGTACACGACGATCAATATTCTTCACGCTACCAGATACCTCCAAGGTACGCTGGATGCCTTCTGCGTTTTTCAGTTTAGTTTTAAATGCAGGTGTACAGTACATGATAACACGTTCTAAAGGTACTCCTGCTTCTTCCATTGCTTCGATATTTGCGTCAAAATCAGAAAGGATATTTGCGGTTGTGATCGCTGTATTACTGATTTTTGCACCAACACGTTTTGCCTCTGTGTAGAGCTTAGAGAAGGTGTAACAATCTAATTCAGGAATAGCCTGCGTCTTCTCAAAACGTGATTGAATGTTTGCTAAGGAAACAATCTGATTCGTTTCGTCAACATCCATAGGGTCAATCGCGAATTCGATATCGCGATCATGGTCTAATGTCTTTGTTTCAAAGTCGTTACCATAAGAACCTGTGTTAAATGATAACGTCTTACGATTGTGATCTTTATAACCGGATACTGTGATTTTTGGTAATCGGATATCTTTTGTATTGATAATCTGAATGTCCTGATTTGTATTATACAACTCATTAGACATTAGCAAGTGCCCGTACATTTCAATGATACGTGGCCAAAATTGCGTTACATAATTTAATTCTGCCATTTATATAGCCCTCCTATTTTTTCTTAACTCCGAAAATATTGTCAAGTTGATCATCGACACCATTTCCGCCTGCAGTGCCTTGATTCCCTCCACCAATCTGCTGGAATCCTCCTGCTTGTGTTGTGGACTTGAAATCAGGGAATGCCTTTAAAACTGTTTCAATGGCCGTTTTGATGTTGTCATCGTTCAGCGTACCATCTTCTTTTGTTGCGTTTGCACGGTCTACAAGCTTACTTAAAAATGGTACTTTTTCAGCCTGCACTCCTAGCGTCCCTGCTAATTCTGCAACTTTCGCATCAATCTGTGAGTTCAGGATTTGTGCTTTCAGTTGTGCATTTTCCTGCTGCATAGCCTGGATACGTTGTGCTTCTTCCTGCTGTTTAGTTGCCTGCGCCTGCTTATATTGATTCATTGCTTCACTGGCCTGTTCTGGTGTCAATCCCTGCTGCTTAAAATATCCTTGTAGCACCTTGTCTTCTGTTCCAGCTGAACGTTTTGAAACAACTTCCGCGAGCTTGTCGTAATCAATCTGTTGAGTAGCGGTTCCTTGTGCTCCTGCTTGTGCACCAGCATTGTCACCTTCTCCGCTGCTTCCATCTTCTGCAAAAAGCTGAATATTCAACGGATATCTTAGGTAATTTCTCATTTTTAATTTCCTCCTGTTTATTCGGGTGTGCTCCCCTATCCTTTCGGACATGCACCTTTTAAAGCCTTGTCATGGTTGGGCATAAAAAAGCGAACTATTTACGTCCGCCTTTACCTTTCTTTTTACAAGACATGTTAATCACCTCCTTAACTCTATACCGTCCTTTACTTCAATTGCTTACCAAAATACGGTAGTTTGCGCTTGGGTGGGTCTTTCACGTGCCTTACCTCTCTTTCCGTTCTTCCGCAAAAAATGCAGGTACGCTTTATTTTCAACGTCCTGTACATCAATCTTTTATCACAATACTGGTCTTCTACTATCTCACAATAGCTATGTCTGCACATGACTTTTACCAGCTTCTTTTATTTTCTTGTGATAGTGTGCTTGCATGCGGTATAAATCATCACTTTCATCATCATGTGTTTTATAATACTCATCGATCTTATAATCAAGTTCCTGCATGATCTTTTGTTGCTTCTTATTTGCCTTTTCCACGATTTCCCTCCACTAAAAAAGCACCCAATTTATGAGTGCTTAATAACTACTTGATTTTCCATCCATCAACTGGATTGTAAGTTCTGTCACTTAACTCTACCCTGAAAGACGTTCTCAATGCTTCTTCACATTCCTTTTGATACATTTCAAATATTTTTTTCTGTTCTAATGTAGCTGAATCGTTTATTTTCTCGCCGACAAAATTACCATTATTGTCATACACGTCTTCAATCAGATCAATAATTTCTAAAGGTGGTGCAAAAAGCATTTCACTTCAACCTCTCTTTCAGCAGTTCCATAAAGATAAATTTTGCTTCTGTATCTGAATAATCAGAGAACGCTTCTGCAAAAAATTCCCCATTATTAGTCATGGATTTGGTTTTGGCATATGAGCTAAAATATCTCGCAACATTTTCATCTGTATCAGTAACACCCAATCTTTCTAATGTTTCGGCCCTTAATTCTGTTGCAAAATCATTTCTTTCCAAGTCGTTTATGAGTTTTTGCAATGGTTCATCACTGTATGGCTTACCGTATTCAAGATGATTCTTTCGCACATAATAATCATAATTGAGAACATGCCCCATTTCATGCTTTATTATCCCTTCAATGCCTGGCTTCTTAGTCCATTTGTACTGTCCGTACATTTTTTCAGTCAATGATTTAGCATTTTCAGGAGTAAGGTTTTTATTGATGCCTAAAGACAAACTAATTCCTTTGTTCTGAATGTCTATTTCTGCTTTAGCCGTTCCATCCTCTATGAGGTGTACGTTTTTTATGATTCCTTGCAAGCTTGGATATTCTTTATAAATCTTAGCCAGCGCCTTATCCACTTCCAGTATAGTACGTTCATCAATTTCTTTCAACGTCGAATCATCGAAGTTTTCAAGTGTTGAGGATAGAGTATGTTTATTCCCATGCACTTTCTCCTTCCGCTGATTTCTTTTAAACTCAGAATGCGCCTCCAGAAAGTCTCCAAGGTTCTTCTGAGCCTGCCTCAGATTAGCCTTTGCCTCTTTCTGGTCTTCATCCTCCACAGTTCCAGCAAGTATCCTTTTACGCGTTCTTATCTCACGTTCCAATTTACGCTGGTGCTGCTCATTGTTGTAATTTTCTAGGGCTATTTTTTGGTCTTGCGGTTTTGGTAGCCTTGTCACGCCCTCAAAGTACGTAGCAAGCGTGTGCCTGCAATTTGGGTGCAGAAGTCCTGCCTTAATAGCATCGGACAGCAGCTTATACTTCTCTTTGTATTTTGCAATGTATTCATCATTGGGATGGCTAAAAACATCATCAATGAGTATTTGTCCCTGCCAAGGCAAACAAAGCTTACAGGCGTTCGCATGGGCTGATACAAAGACCAGATGCACACCTAACTCGTCACGCTTGCTGCCCTCACCGAGTAATGTTGCTCTATGGCTCGCTGTGCGCAATGCCATTTCCGCATAGTCTGCAATATTCACGTATCTTATAATCTCGCCGTTTTTATCTTTATAGGCTATACAGTTAACGCCCTTGGCAAGAAAATCCTCTGTAGCCTTATCGATTGCCTTACCAAGTGATATAGCCCCGCTGGACAGCTGAAACTCAGTCTTAAAGATTGTTTGACGGTACACGTCATCCATCTTGCGATATACAGCTTGTTGCACATCCTCAAAGTCATTTTTTGTTGATTTGATCAGTGCGTCAAGCTTTTTCTTGTTCATGCTGAAAAACTGTTTTTCCTGTGGAGGTTCTTCGCCAGGCAGAGCAGTGCTGACTCCATCCTGCGGCAGTTTAATATCAGCTTTACGCTCTCCTACGCTAAAGTGATTACGTAAGACCTGCTCAATCGCTGCGCTGATTCGCTTTTTAAACCTGTATATGACGCTGGTTGTCTCCTTGCGGTACTCCTGCAAGTTACGCAGTTTAGCCTTTTGCCACATTTCCCAGCTAAATCCGTGCGCCTGTTCTTCAACTTTATGATTGATAAAGTTACGGCGCAGTGATGCCACGAGCTCCATCTCCATTTCCTTGAAGATATCCCTCAGTGCATATGGATCTTTCACTTTCTTTGCCATTATTCACCTTCATAATCTTCTGGTGTAGGTATCGTACCGCCTAAATCATCAAACTCTGATATAACAGGCTCTTGAGTTTCCATGACGCCATTTTCAATACGTAGCCGCTTTATTTCTTCTGCTTTCCATTCCTCATCTTTACTATCACCATACATTTCATCAACCGATGCCTCAACTGACATAATGACTTTGCCTGGTCTTGCTTTAGCAACAGTTTCCACAGTCGCTTCAAACGATGGACTTGCATATTCCCCGAAATTAACTGTAACATCGACATCGTTACCACTCGAATTTTTTGTGTAAGTATCAAAAGCCTTGATAACGCAGTTTATTACCTCAGGAAGTGTTTTTTGTATCGCTTCAATGATGATATTTCTTGTATACAACGTGGTTTTTTCTTTTTCTCTCTGTGCTTCCGCATTATCCATCTTTTTTGTATCAATACCTAATGTAGATGGTGATATAACTCCCTGCAAACAGAGGTCTAGGAAAGAAATATAAGATTGTAGATAATTCTCAGAAGGGATGACAGGTTGCGTGACATTGATTTGATTTTCACCTTTTTCCTTCATGTTGCCTTCTATCATCAGGAATCTATCATCATATTGATTGAATTGCAGCATCTGCCCTGTTTCTGGATCACGAGGAATAAGCGCCTCCGGAATATATTGCTTTGTCCTGGCGGCTCTTACAGCATCTACCCACTGGCTGATAATCTCATCCAGCCCGTCAAAGGATGATGTTTTCTTATCAAAAATACTTTCTCCGCGATTCTCCCACTTTGTGCTATCCTTAATCTTGAACGGTACAGCCATTGCAAATCGACCGTAGACTTCATTTTCACCTTTTTCATCCGGCAATTTATAGCCAGCGAAGGCAACATCAATAATGTTAGCTGTTTGAGGGATAGTTGATAATGGCAAAGGATCATCCATGCCCCATTCTGTTAAAACATTTTTGATGTACCCCTTGCCGTAGTGCTCGTAATGAACATAACGCTTGTGTGCGTGCTTATATTCAGTCTTGAATACACATTCCGCAAAACGGCCACGTTCATAGACGATTTCCACCTTATCCCCAGGAACAAACTCTATAATTGGATATTGTGTAAGCTTCTTATCAAATGAGATTTTAAAAGCGCCGTCACCAATGAACAGCGCTTCTTTAATTGCCTTACGTAAAACCTCATTGAAATTGTTATCTTTGCTGATGTTATCCCAATCTATTTGCCGCGCCTCGACCTCGATGCCATTTAAATCGCGTATTACGATATCAGTAAGGACCTGCACCATCAACGAAGGAAGACCTGAATGAATCTTGCGTATCTTTATACGGGGGTTCGCTGCCCAGAAGTATGAATTGTCGCGCTCTAGTTGTTTGTAAAACTCATCAAGTTCTTCTGGATCGCCTCGCATCCATATACGATTTTTTATCGCATTAGACTCAAAGTTAAATGTTTCATTCAGATAATAAATGTTTTTCTGCGCAGGTGTGATATCGAGCCATGCTCTTATCACGTTCTTTGCTTTATTAAAAATTTTCATTGCTTGCCTCCTTCCTATGGATCGGATGTCTTGATATACTGCACAAATGGCAGCCATCCATACTGACCAGCATTGATCGTATGGTCATTTCTATCTTCTGGCTCGTATTTATCTTCCTGCCAACTGTAAACCTCCAGCTCTCTGATGTGATGTACGCAGTCATCAACAACTAGATAATCACCACGATATATCCACCCTTGCTGCATATGGATACGGTCAATGATGGTTGTTTCTTTCCATGCGTCGTTAAATGTATAAATACACGGGTGAGTCCGCTTATATTTGTATAACTCTGTCAGCGTAGCTTGGTCTGCGCAGTCAATAAATGCATGTTTAGCGAAGCCCCACGCCTTTCTGTTTCGCTCTAAAAAGTCCATTAATCTATTCACGACATCACTTGGGGCAAGGGGTGTATTTAGATCCGCATTGTTGTAAACTTCCTCGTTTAGTATGATGACCTTGCCACAGGTTGTAATGCCGATGAACAATAAAGCAATGGTATCCGGACTATTCGCTGAGTACGATGTATCAACGCCAACAGTAAAGTACCGATACGTATATTTCTTCGCATCGGCTTTTGATATGACATTTTTACTTCTACTGAAATTCGGAAATACAAGCCCTGTAGCACGACCACGTAGACCAAGAATCTTATTCTTATACATTTTCGTACCAGGTGCCACTGCCTTTTTCTTGCGCTCTATGGCTTCCTGCGACAATGCGGCATTATCGTTGAAGTTGAAATACCAGTGTACCCACCCTTTTTCTGCAGGCTGATTCAGCATATCCAATAATTCCTCGGGATAATCTTTTCTGTATCTTTTAAGAGGTCGTGACCTGTTAAGAAATTCATCATATACAGGCAACGATGGATCATCTGGATTGGATGTTGTCATCATATACTCGCATCTATGGCTAATCTCTCGTAAGAACTCCATGTCTGCAATGTTGACCTCATCAATATATACACAACCGACCTGGCCACCAAGGACCTTCTGCCAGCGCTTTTTGTTATCATATCCACATATATATACTATCTTAATGCCTTTGTTAGTCTTGTACTCAATGTGTGGTAATCGTATCTTACCTCTGCCAGATGGATAATACTCTGCGACCTTAGCAAACTGATCAAGCAGCATTCTCTCGCCATTGATAACGTTTTTCTCTACCGTTCCCAAATCAGCACCAGCAATCACATGAAATCGTATATCGGATGCAGCAACTTTACACATGAATTTGAAGACACCTACCGTTGTTTTACCGCATGCGGTTACGCCCTCCAAATACTCACGTTCTGTATCAATGCATAAGAAGTCTTTGAACTTAGGAGAAAGCAACAGCATAGGCTGTGTCATACATCATCACCCTTTAAAGGTTGCATTTGTTCTACAATACCTGTAATAGCATCCATTGCACATTGAGCACTATCATCTGGTGCGTTCTCGTTATCTGCTTTCAGCTTTTCCGTCTGTGCTCTTAACTGCTCAATCTGCGCTTTCTGTAAGTCCGTAGCTTCGCTATAATGCTTATCCAGCCACTTTAATGCAAACTCTTTGCTGACAAGTTTTATAGAGCAGCCGTCCTTGCCTTGTTTCACCTCTTGGATAAGTGTGCCGTCAATATCACATGATTCTTTTAGGTTTATGACATTCATCATGAATGTGTTTCCGTTTTTATCCTGCGCTTCTTCCTGCCCGAATGATAGATAATCGGTTACATCCGAATAAGCGATGTCGATCATTTTCTGGAAGAAATCCTCAGCTGTGTACATGGCCTGCTTTATCTTAGCGTCCTTGATTGCTTGAATATGCTCTTGTATCTTAGTATTTCTCAGTAGCATGCTTCCGTTTGTCATCGCTGTTGTATAATCACAATCATACACCTTGCGGTATGCTTTTGTCGCATTAAACCATCTTACATAATATAGACAAAAAAGGCGCTGTCTCTCGGTCAGCTCCTCATTGTTCAGTGTTTCTATTTCTTCCGGCAGCAGCTCTGTTTTAGGAGGTTTCTTTATGCCATTGTTCTGTTTAGGAGCGTTCCCTTTCGCAATGGGAGCGTTCCCTTTCAATTCCTCATCCCATTTATCAAGAGATTTCCACTTTCTGATGTCTGAATCTCTCTTACTTACAGCTTTAGCAATATCCTTTAGCAGCATCTTACCTTTGCTATCAAGATACATCCGCTTAGCTTCGTCTCTGCTGGGACTTCTTTGTCTTGGCATAGATTAACCTCCTTTCGTTATAATTCCACTTCAGTTGACTTTATTTCATCGATATAGCGTGATTCAATTACATTCTTGTTTATCACGCTTTCGTATGCTGCCATTATCTTTGGCATCTGTATTGCCATCCAGTCTATCATTTCCTCATTCGCGGCCCACGCCTCATGTGCAGCACTGCTCTGGTCCATGCCGGATTCAAACAAAAATGCATGTATCAGCTCGTGTCTCAATACATGCCTCTGCATTTCTTTCAGATTATCTGTTTTATATTCCGCAGGAATGTCTTCTTGCTCACTTATGCGGATCTCCTTGGTATAGAAATCTGTTTCTCCTCCTCTACCATCAAGGGAAGGAACATATTTGATTCTATATACTGTACCTAATACATTTACCTTCATTTTCTTTTTCTCCTATATTCCCAGTGTCTGCTTGCATCAAATCCTGCTGTGTTTTCAGTCCGCCTGCGTGTGTTTTCTGCATCCAGTGCCTTACGCTCTGCCTTGTACCACTCGCACGCTCCGTGGCATCCTGGATGGCGTTTAGGGCAGTCTTTACATACTGTGATCATCTTCTAGTACCTCGTATGTTTTTTTTGAAGATATCCGGCTTGCATGGATAAAACTCCCCATGAACGCCCTTAATGATGTAATCACCTGTTTTAGCTAAATGATCACCTTCCAGAGTTTTGATGATGATACCGTCATTGGTCATTTGTACCGGCTGGTCAATAAACTTTGAAACCTCTATGGTCGAATGGTATGATAAATCTTTTAAATGGTATGCATCCACTATGACCGGTTTCTTTCTTACTTTCATGTATATCATCCTTCCTGGGTAAAATAAAAGCACCACATGGGTGCTAATACATTGACTATCATTGATTTATAAATGTAAATCCGTGCCAACATGATACTGAAAATAAAAAAGCAATCAACATGTACATAATAGACAAAATCAACAACAAAATAAATTGAATATTGAAAATCAGCAATAAGTATTGTATTCCTAGCAAGAAAACCTGTATGATTAATAACGAATAATATGTTTCAACCAATATAGTTCCCTCTGTATACACTTTTCCATTTCTTTTTTTTGGTGTCTCTTTTATCATTGACTTCAACATTCCAACCAAATTTAGTTTCTCCATTCCAAAAAGATAAAATGTTGATAATATTCCTATTGCATTAAGAGCTTCCATGTAGTTGATTGCTTTTTCTGGTGTGAATTTTAAGTACACTATATATATCAAGCATGAAACTAGCAAAGGTGATACACAAATCCTTTTAAGAGATATCTTAAAAATATAATATAGTTTATTTATACTCATTGCTGTCATAGACTAAAAATCATCCTCCTAATTTCATTCTTCAACTCTTTTAGATTCAATGTTTTTCTTTGCTCAAAAGATTTGTACTCATTATCTCCAAAAACTTTTATTTTTTTAGCAAATACGCCATCGCTAAAATTAATTGCATTGCCATACTTATCTATTCCTTCAAATGTAAGTTTTCGAAAATCATTACTCGACATCTTCTTTACCACATTCTGAAGTTCATGTTTCTTAAAAGGCATTCCTCCTTCACGCATATAAAAGGTAGCTACTGCTTTGTCAGAGAAGTCATTATAACCAAATATACGCTCAATATCAGAATAACATGGAAATTCATCCATTTCTTGGAATAAACTTGCCTGTCCGTATCTATGTGCACAAACTTTGATTTCTGAAATCGATACTAAATCATTAATTGATACTTCAGACATAATATCATTTGCTTTTATTCGATAAATTTCCTCGAGAAAATGACTAACGTGTGTTTTCTTCCCGCAATAGTAAACAGAAAACTTAGTAATATTTTGATTTATCACTATGAAATCCTGAATAACCATTTCTTTTCCATGCAGTTCATCTACCAACGGATTTGCCTCCAATTTTCCCTTCTCACATACTCCATATTTTATTGGTGACTGCTTTCTTTGAATTCTAACAGCTATATAACCATCTTTAAAGATTTCAGCATTGATTACATCGAATTCAGTAAATTCGAGAGCACCCCAATCAACTTTTGTAATAGGAGTAAGCTCTTTATTGATAAATAAACATTTGAAATCCATTTTATAACCCCCTAATATTAGATATATTATCTATAATATACCATATTTTTAGGGGCATTTAAATATTATCATATATTATTACATTATCTATGTAACAAAACTAAATTAAAAGCACCTCATATTGGGTGCTGATTTTCAATCACTAATTTAAATGAAGATGATTCCATTCTCATTTGATAACATGGTATATCTTTGTCAACGCAAATTTCTTTTATTCTATTTTTCAAAACATCACTAGCTTTACATCCAATGTATATACTTTCAGCTGATATTGTTTTTATTCTTAAACCCATCTTTTCATTAGAATCATCAATATAAAGCATTCTCCATTCATTCTCATATTCCCACTCTTTTGATTTTGTAAATATTGCATTCAATTGTAATTCTTGTAAATTTTTTTGCTCCGATAACATATACAACCATAAAGGAGTAATATCATCCTTATAGTGTACGGGCATCAAAGTCATCTTACAGTCAAATAGCTTTTTTGCATCGTATTCAATACAAAAACCTTTATGGCAGTTAGCATAGTGCGCCCACATTAAATTCTTATATAGATTTTCATTTGAAGAAAGACAGCATACATGCATATGTTTTCTAAAGTCATCAAGTTCTTTTCTTACTAATTTATTTTTATTATCAGCAATCTTTTTTAAGTCAGGGTTTGTGTCATATGTTTCTTTCATTTTTTTATAAAACTCTGGTAATTTCATTTGCTTACTTAATAATGAAAAAAATTGTTGTTCAATATTCTCCTCTCCTAAATACAATCCACAATCAAATGGATCATTAAATTTTATAGGATTAGAGAACCACATCTCATTATTTTTTATAGTTTCTAAAAAATCATTATTGCCATCAGCATTAAAACCACCGCTGCAAAATTTCAAAAGCTTTTTCGGCATATTGTCTAATAACAACTTTCTGGATTTCTTGAAATTTTGTTTTACATAACTATCATAAAATGAAGTCTTCCATGAATTTGACATTTTACCACCATCCTTAATACCATCATACTACAAAGAAAGGTAAATTAAAAGCGCCCTTTTCAGACGCTTTACGCTGGTAAGTCCGCATAGGATTCCTTACCGCTATTTCCTTTTGGTTATACCACCAGGGCAACCAATATATCTAACAGGTTTTCTCAACAATATGAGGTTCATTCCTGCTTTGATATCAATCACAGCGCCTTTTTTATGTCTCCCTACATGAGTGCGCTATCTCATCATTGACCAACTCGTTTCCTGCTGGTTCGCCAAGCTCATTTCGTCAGCCCAGGCCCTTAAAACGCCTATCTCATTGTTTTTTAAGGATATTTGCATAGATAGGAAGATTACTTACCCTAATCTACAGACGATACATGGATGGGGGGGTAATCGTCTGTAGATTACGGCAGGCATCCTAAGATGCCGCGTAAGTAAACCGTAAGGGAGAAAGTGAAGCACAAGGAAGAGGATTACACCTCATCCCCCGTACTTCCACGCTATCATTATATCATGTCAAGCCTATCCTAAGACGGTACACTTTTACAAAATATTGCTATTTCTTGTGTATATACGGTTGATAGCTCGCTTTGTATATTTGTTCACTGTATCTATTGAGAATCCGGTTTCACGCGCCGCTTCACGTAAGTTGTCACATTGATACTTCATCACATATACCGAAATCACCTTGCATTGCGATTCGGTTAAGCAATCCATCCAATTTCTGATTTTTTCCATACGTTGATACAATGGCTCCTGCTCCATAGCGATGGCGCTTTCATTCATGGCTGCTTGATGCTGGATACCGTCCTTGCTACATTGCCCTTCTGGCGCTCGTACAATGCTGCCACCAGGCGACTTATGGTATAGGAAATATTTTTTATCAAGTAATTCACACCACCTTGATTTTAAAAGGTAATAACTCATAAGCTCTCCCTTTATGTATTTTTTCATATGTTTCTCTTTATCAAATTCAAACTCTTCCTCTTCCCATATCATTTGATTTTCCACCTGCCTGCTTCCAGATTGTCATACAGCCCTCTTACTATGCCATCGTACATCATTCTGCCAGTACATAGTTTGCGATACGCTTTAGCCTCTCTCTTGTTGTGATCAACTTTGTAATAGCCTTCAAGTCCGACAATTTCAAAATATTTGTCTTTGCCAATATCTTTAAACTTCATTCAGTCACCCCTTTCATTTAAAATGCAGATAAGCATAAATGATAAATACAGCAGGATGCACAGTGATAGATCAACCATATTTCCTTTTCAGCTCCTTTTCTGCGTTTCTCCATTTTTTTATTGCCATCCGGATAATAAACCACAACCGGCTGTTTGTATGTATACGGCCGTCTATGCTATTGTATTTTTTCATTTGTTACATCACCTTCCGCTTCTCAGCATACAAAATAATAATTCTGTAATAGATTTTTTCCGGTGTTCAGGATATGCATCTTTGATTTTATGCAATCTCCAATCGTTACTTTCACCTTTAAATTGAGTCGGATTCTCAAACTCCCTGTAGATATCTTCATTTTTTCTTCCTAACGTAGACGGTACTGGAACAAGCACACCAACACCATTTGGGATATCATGTATAACTTTTTTGTATAAC
>OBYP01000657.1_pt1 | contig 27654 bp, 25 predicted proteins | sample 1501461 | NCBI WGS metagenome assembly OBYP01 (sample SAMEA2580201, study PRJEB22360) | human gut metagenome | biome: human gut; feature: human-associated habitat; material: faeces | place: Denmark | collected 2008/2010 | reverse complement strand
GCTTGTTCTACAATGAGCGTGCGGGGATTCGAACCCCGGACAACTTGATTAAAAGTCAAGTGCTCTACCACCTGAGCTACACACCCGGAAAACTGGGGTAGCTGGATTCGAACCAGCGCGTGCAGGAGTCAGAATCCTGTGCCTTACCGCTTGGCGATACCCCATCGCTTGACAGCTCGTTAATATTACCATGACTTTCAGACATATGTCAACACATTTTTTCAATTTTTTCAAATTTTTCTCAATTTAATGATTTTAGGTACTGTCCCTCCCATATATTTTCCGTACTTTCTCCATGAATCTGAAATAATATTTTTCCTTTTTTCCCCGCCTGAGTTTTCTGATCCTGATCATCATTCTTTCCTGTAAAAATGTCAGTAATAAGAATTTCTCCAATTTTTCTGCCTTCTAAATCATAGACTGCTGCCTTCTCCCCGACACAATGTTCTCCCAGCACAAATTCCGCCTGAATCTCTCCTCCTCCAGACTGAACCGGATACATCTGGTCAATATAAGAAAAATTTCCTTTTCCGTCATGAAGCTTATAAATTCGTTCTTTGGCTTTTTCATATTCCGCAGACGGTTCTTCTTTCTTCAAATATTTAAAAAAATTCACAAATATCATTTCCTTTCCGCCTTTTTCATATTCGCTGCAAAGTAAATATGAAGATTATTATATCACGCTCTGTACAGAAAACAAAGGGATTTTGTCTGCCCCTGAAGATCCTTAAGTTTGGAAAAAGAATATTTTGCATATTGACAACATAGGATAAATTATGATAGATTGTCATTAATGTAAATAGTAGAAATACATTGACAAGGAGTAGTAGGATATTTCAGACATTCAGAGAGCTGCTGGCTGGTGTGAAGCAGCTGTTTACAATATTTGAACTCGCCTTCGAGTAGCATGCTGAACTGACAGTAGGTATTGCCGGGTCCAACCGTTACATTGGAAAGATATCGGTCATAAGACCCGTATCGATCAGAGTGTGTGCTTTTGCGCAAATTAGAGTGGTACCACGGAAGTTTCTTCGTCTCTATCCCGATTATTTCAGGAATAGATTCGGAGTTTTTTTTATTTCAATGCGAGATATATCTTCCTCTAAAAGACTACCATCTCATTATAATACCTGCAACCTTAATATTTAATTTTGAAAGGAGATTCACAAAATGATGAACCCAAGCAAATATGAAAGACAATATTTTATGCCGCCTGAAACTTCTTTAGACTGGGCAAAGAAAGAATATATTACCAAAGCCCCGACATGGTGCAGCGTTGACCTTCGTGACGGTAATCAGGCGCTGATTATCCCGATGAGTCTGGATGAAAAAGTAGAATTTTTTAAGCATCTGGTCTCTGTCGGTTTCAAAGAAATCGAAGTCGGCTTCCCTGCTGCATCTGAAACTGAGTATACTTTTTTGCGCACCCTGATTGAACAGGATCTGATTCCGGATGATGTTACAATCCAGGTATTAACTCAGGCAAGAGAACATATTATCAAAAAGACTTTCAAGGCCTTAGAAGGTGCAAAAAAAGCGATTGTTCACGTTTATAACTCTACCTCTGTTGCTCAAAGAGAACAGGTATTTAAAAAATCAAAAGAAGAAATTATGAAAATTGCCACAGACGGTGCAAAATTATTAAAACGTCTGTCAGACGAAACAGAAGGAAATTTCTTATTTGAATACTCTCCGGAAAGTTTTACCGGAACAGAAGTAGACTATGCATTAGATGTATGTAATGCGGTTCTTGATATCTGGCAGCCTCGTCCGGACTGGAAAGTTATCATCAATCTTCCTGTAACTGTACAGCTTTCCATGCCTCACGTATATGCCAGCCAGATTGAATACATGAGCAAACATATGAAATATCGTGAAAATGTAATATTATCGCTGCATCCTCATAATGACCGCGGCTGCGGTGTAGCAGACACAGAACTTGCACTGCTTGCCGGTGCCGACCGTGTAGAGGGTACTTTATTCGGTAACGGAGAACGTACAGGTAATGTGGATATTATTACTCTGGCTCTGAACATGTACACCCACGGCGTCGATCCTAACCTTGATTTTTCCAATCTGCCGGCACTGACTGATGCTTATGAGCGTCTTACCCGTATGTCTGTTTATGAACGTCAGCCGTACTCCGGAAAACTCGTTTTTGCAGCCTTTTCAGGCTCTCATCAGGATGCAATCGCAAAAGGTATGCACTGGAGAGATGATAAAAACCCTGCGCACTGGGATATTCCGTATCTTCCGATTGATCCGAAAGACATCGGCCGGGAATATGAAAGCGATGTCATCCGCATTAACAGTCAATCCGGAAAAGGCGGAATCAGCTATGTTCTGGAAGAGAATTTCGGTTTCCACATTCCTGGAAAAATGCGTGAGGATGTGGGATATACCATTAAAGATGTATCCGATAAACGTCATCAGGAACTCGTTCCTAGAGATATTTTGAAAGTTTTCAAGCAGGTTTATGTAAATATCGAAGAACCTTGCCGCCTGAAAGAAGTTCATTTTATTCAGAAAGACGGTGGTATTGAAACTGAAATTTCCCTTGATAAAGGCGGTATTCCAAAACTTTATCACGGAAAAGGAAATGGCCGCTTAGATGCAGTCAGCAATGCATTAAAACGTCACAGTGACATGAACTATTCCATTGTAACTTACCAGGAGCATGCGTTAAACGTCGGATCAAATTCCCAGGCATGTGCTTACGTAGCTATTCAGGAACCAAACGGTACAATTACATGGGGTGCCGGAATCCACGAAGATATCATCACAGCTTCTGTGCTTGCTTTAATCAGTGCAGTAAACCGTCTGGATATCTAAGAAAAATTCTAACAAAAGAAAACCGGGCATTGTAATTAAAACAGTGTCCGGTTTTTTCTTCTAAAACTATTCTTCCAAAATCTGAATCTCCCCGTCAAGATCCACAAAGTATTTCTTTTCCAATTCCGTAATCTTTACCTTTCCTGAAGAAGCTTCTATAAACTTATTTTCTATCGCCTTTGCCTGATTTTCCGGAACTATCATATGAAAGACAACTTCTTCTGTATAATCCGTCCCCAAAACAGGAATCTCTTCTGCCGCTGCCATATACTGGATTTTTCCTGAGGTTGCATAATCACACGCTACCGACAGTTCCTGCCCCAGACATTTTACCACAGTACGGCTGTTCTTAATCCCTTCCTGTGTACTTTTCGTATAGGCACGAATCAATCCGCCTGTCCCCAACAGAGTTCCACCAAAATACCTGGTCACAACTACCACAATATTATGAAGGTCTTCTCCTAAAATTACTTCCAGCATCGGCTTTCCGGCAGTACCGCTCGGCTCTCCATCATCGCTGCATCTTACCACCGGCTGCTCCATCCCTACACGATATGCCCAGCAATTATGTCTCGCATCCCAATATTGTTTTTTTATCTTTTCGATAAATTCATGGGCTTCTTCTTCTGTCTTTGCCGGTGCCGTATGAGCAATAAATCTTGATTTCTTTTCTACAATTTCTCCTTCTCCCGAATCATATAAAATTCTATATTTCTGACTGGCCATTCCTTTCCTCCCTGATCATAATTTCATCTAACGACTCTGCAAAAGAGATCGGTGTCACTTTATTCCGAATCAAACTTTGCAGCACACGCTCTGCAAGTTCCATAGATGCAGATAATTTAGGAACCGCATCCCATTCTACTACATCGGAACCCTTCTGACGTTTTTCCACGGCAACTCCGTAGACTCCGTCTCCCTCTTCTTCCATCAAGTAGTAGGATACTACAATTTCTCTGTGTTTGTCATCTAAAAATGTCTGTTTTCCTCTTAATTTTCCTTTCATCCTTTTCTCCTTTAACTTTAATATAGTATAGGTCGGTTTACTTGGTCTTTTTTATTTGCTATAATACCTCGTAGGAGGTTTTTTATGAAATATACCAAACAAAACATTCAGAAAAAGAGGTCTGAACTCTCCTCCGACAAAATCCGGAGAAATTCTTCACTCTCTCTTTTTCTTATAAAATATGCGCTAATCATCTCCATTGCCTTCATTGTTGCAGCTTTTGGTCTTGGGGTTGGATTTGTGCGTGGAATTCTTAAAACGACTCCCACAATCACCAAAGACTCTGTACATTCGAAAGGATATATTACAACGATCTATGATAATAAGGGCAATACCGTAAAAACTCTTTCAGACCATGATTCCAATCGAATCTATACTCCCCTGTCCGATATTCCAAAAGATCTTCAAAATGCTTTTATTGCGATTGAAGACGAACGTTTTTACAGCCACAACGGAATCGATCTCTACGGCATAATCCGAGCAACCTTCCTTGGTATAAAGAATAAATCCTTAAGCCAAGGGGGAAGTACGATTACACAGCAGTTAATCAAAAATAATGTTCTGGGGATACAGCCTGAGAAAACAACGATAGAGCGGATAGAGCGAAAAATCAAAGAACAGTCACTGGCTCTTGAATTGGAAAAGAAAGCTTCCAAACAATATATCCTGGAAGAATATTTAAATGCCATTAACTTAGGTGAGGGCACACTCGGCGTACAAACTGCCTCACAAAAATACTTTAACAAAGACGTATCTGATTTGACTTTGTCAGAATGTGCAGTCCTTGCCAGTATTACCAAAAATCCGACTCGTCTTAATCCAATCACTCATCCGGAAAGAAACGCTTCCAGAAGATTGATTGTTTTACAAAATATGGTAGATCAATATTATATCACAAAAAAGGAATATAAAGAAGCCATAAGTGATAATGTATATACCAGAATTAAAAAGAATGCCGCAAAAGCATCCAACCAGAAAAAGGCAAACACCTATTTCGAGGACGCTCTGATTCTTCAGGTTGTCAAAGACTTAAAAACCCAGCTTGGATACGATGAAACCAAAGCCTATAACGCAATTTACAGCGGAGGTCTGAAAATTTATTCCACCCAGGACAGTGAGATTCAGAAAATTGCTGATCAAACGGCAAATGACGCTTCTAATTATCCGAAGGATACAAAAGTTGCACTGACCTATACTTTGACTGTTCGAAATGCCGATAACACAGATGTTACTTATTCGGAAAATAATGTTCTGACTTATATGAAAGAGCATCAGCTTGGAAGCAGCCTGATTTTTCCAAATGAATCAAAAGCGAAAGAAGTTACGTTAAAATTTAAAGAGTCTATAAAGAGAACCGGGGCAACCATTATCGGCGAATTCTTCCAGACCGCAATACAGCCACAGGTTTCTATTACAGTAATCAATCAATCTGACGGAAGTGTAGAGGCACTGGTCGGAGGACGTGGTACCAAATACTCCAGTCTTACCTTAAATCGTGCCACCGCTACTACAAGACAGCCCGGATCTACCTTTAAAACCCTGTCGGCTTTTCTTCCGGCACTGGATCAGAAGGATATGACTTTAGCTACCGTTTATGATGATGCTCCATACAACTATCTGGATACGAACCGTCCAATCCGGAATTATTACCAAAATTATCGTGGGTATTCTACAATACGCTCTGCAATCACAGACTCCATGAATGTGGTAGCCGCAAAAACCATTGCAGACGTGACCCCAAAAGCGGCCTTTGAATACTTAACGAATCTTGGTTTTACAACATTGGTTTCCAGCCAGTCTACCTTTGAAGGCACTACCTATTCTGATATTAATCAGTCTCTCGCTCTCGGAGGTCTGACTTATGGTGTCACCAACTTAGAACTTACTAATGCCTATGCATCAATCGCCAACGGCGGAGTCTATCACACTCCGAAACTTTACACGAGAGTTGTGGATCAAAACGGAAATGTTCTGCTAAACAATCACACAACCAGCACTCGGGTCATGAAAGAAAGTACCGCTTTCCTTCTTACCAGCGCTATGGAAGATGTTATATCCAAGGGAACAGGAAAAGACGCGAAACTATCCTCATCCATGGCATCTGCCGGGAAATCCGGTACGACAACAAACAACTATGATTACTGGTTCTCCGGATATACTCCATATCACACAGCTTCTGTGTGGATGGGTTATGATCTGAATACCGATTTCAAATCAGAAAATACACATAAAAAAATCTGGTCAAAGATTATGAGCCAGATTATTGAAAAAAAGGATGAGAAAAAGACGGACTTTAGCCGCCCGGCAAACATCGTAACGGCGAAGATCTGTAAAAAATCCGGAAGGCTTGCAATTCCTGGTATCTGTGATCATGATCCCCGTGGCAGCATGGTTGTTACAGAATACTTTACAAAAGGCACCGTGCCGAAACAGACATGCGACACACACGTTGCCATCGAGCTTTGTAAAACTTCCAAACAGCCCGTGAACGATAACTGCCCGAAAACAGGAAGAACAAAAAAAGTCTATATTGTCCGAAAGAAAAACAGCCGAGGCAAAACGGCTGACACGCCATATCTTCTGCCGAAGGAATATGCTTCAACTACGTGCAGCAAACATTAAGTCACTGAATACAAGCAGCCAGATTCATTAGAATCTGGCTGTTTGCTTATATTTTTATTTAACATTCTAAAAAGCCGGGTCTATCCCACAACTGATATATTTTTCAAAAAAATCGTTCTCACATAGAGGCCTGTCCAAAAAATATCCCTGCACGACTTCACAGGACATGGCGCATAATTCATCCTTGTTTTCCTCTGTCTCTACTCCTTCTGCAACACATAGAATTCCAAGCTTTTTACAGGCATGAATAACATTTTCTACCACAATCTTTGCCCGTCGGTCTTTAAACATATCTGTGACAATCCTGCGGTCCAGCTTTAAAGAAGTAATATCCAATGTATATAGCATATAAATATTGCTGTACTCTGCGCCAAAATCATCCAGTGCTATTCGATACCCTTCTCTTCGAAAACATTCCACAACCTTACGAAGACTTCCGCTATCAGTAGAACCAATACTCTCTGTAACTTCTATTTCGATAAGATCTTTCGAAATAGAAAATTCTTCTACAATCGCATTGGTCGCTTCTAAAATATGCGTGTCTAAAATTGTGACTCTCGAATAATTAACCGAAACAGGAAAAGGTTCCCATCCCTGATCAATCCATCGCCTCATCATACGACAGACATCTTTCAGAACAAACAAATCCATATATCGGATGAATCCTGCTTTTTCAATCATCGGTAAAAATCTTGCCGGTGTGACAAGTCCATTTTTCGGATCATAGTATCGAATCAATGCCTCAGCTCCGCAAATCTCGCCTGTCCGGGCATCTGCCTTAGGCTGTAAATATGCAGAAAAATTATGATTTTGAATTGCCTTCTGAATTCCTGCAAACATTTTGTTCATGGTTTTGTTATCAAAGAATTTACTTTCCTTGCGTTTTTTATTTAATTCCAAAAACATCTTTTCTTCTGCCTGTTCCTGCAGACGTTCCAGAGAAATTACATTTTCCTCCCATGCAATACTGCTTGCAGCCTGCATCGGATAAGACGCCTCTATCTGCCGCCTTAATTCCTGATGCTTTTCCTGCAATTTTTCATAAGATAAATTCGGACATATCGCAAGAAATCCTGCTCCGCTGATTCGATAACTTCGCTCTTCTCCAAATAACTTTTTCAGAAGCTGTGCAACAAAAATCAAAAGTGAGTCTCCCTCACCTCTTCCATATTTGTAATTATATTCTTTCAAATCTACAATGTGGAGTGCCACTACCCCCATTGATGCATAAAAATCCTCATCAATCAGGCTCAAAATTTCCATATAACTATCATAATTTTGAATTCCTGTTTTTCGATCCGTATTCCAATCCTGCCGTTTTTCTGACTGAGTTTTTTTTGCACTATAGAAAGGACACGTTTTCCCTGTTTCATCCAAATTCCGAATACTTCCCGCAAAAATATCCGGTTTTCCCTTGGCATCTCTAAGCATTCTTCCCTTACAAAGGAGATGTACCCATTCATTCTTTCCGTTTTTAGCACGATACTGAATGGCATGACGTTCCGCTTTTCCCTCCGCAATATCCTGATTGCTTCTCAAAAACCCCATAACATCATCCGGGTGGACTTTTTCTCCCCAATACGCTGCCGCATTCTTTAAAATTTGTGACGGAAGTCCAAAATCCCTCACCATTTTCTTAGAATACATAAATTCTCCTGTTTTTAGATTTCCCACAAATCCATATTCATCCATTCCCTCTGTGATCGCTTCAAATAACTGATCTTTGTTATATTGAAATAATGTCCCTGCTTCATTTTTTTGCTTCTCTTCCTGCAGTTTTTGTTTTCCGATCATAATATGATGATCCCGCTTTTGAATATACATCTGAGAATCTGCTATGGAAAGCACATCGGATACCGTCATATGATCTCCTGCATAGATCTTCGCCAGCCCATAGCTAAAAGTAACCTCATAATCCATACCATGAGCTCTGCGCTTTTCCTCCAGTGTTTTCAGCATATCCTTCATCCATCGATCTACCTCGTCCAAACTTCGATTTGCAAATACTACAATAAATTCATCTCCGCTTAGCCGAAATACAAAGTCGGTTTGAGCCAGATGTTCTTTTATATTCTGTGCTGCAAAGACAAGCAGACGATCTCCTTCCATATGTCCGAAAGTATCATTGACCCATTTTAATCCATTAATATCATATAATGCCACAATCAGATTCTCTTCTTCTGTCAAAGATGCCAGCATCTCTTCTAAGTGCCGCTTTCCGGCACTGCGATTATAAACTCCGGTCAATTCATCCACCGATGCTTTTTTCGACAAACGAACTTTCTCTGTAATATCCATAGAATTTTGGATATGATAAATCCGTCCGTTCCATTGTTTTAAAACGTCATAATTCAAAAATGTACGACCGGTCCGGCTGTTTTCTTCTTTCCATACGCTGGACTGCCCGGCTTTCATTTTCTGAAGTTTCTCAATCTTACAAAAATCACATCGGCGCTCCATCCCCTCCTGAAAAACTTTCCAGCAGATCTTTCCTTCCGCATCTTCCATATGAAATGTTTTTTTCATATATTCATTCATATAAACAATCTCATCTGTCTCAATATCTGTGATATAGATATTCGAATTAATCTGATTTAAAATATCTTTGTAAAATTCAAGATCAAACTGAAATTCCATTGATTTTCCTCCATTTTTCATCTTAAATTAAGTATATCATTCTTTTCCTAAATAGAATAGCAAAAAAGAAGCCTTATGACGAAAAATGTAACTTCTTGCAGTCACCTTAGTCACATGGCTTCTTTATTATATAAAAGCGGAAAACCGCTGGATTGTTATTTTTTCATTTTCGGCTGGAAAATCAAAGATGCCAGATAAGAAAAAATTAACGCCGCTGAGCTTCCCACTGCCGCCGCAGTAAAACCACCCTCAAATAACCCCAGAAATCCATGCTGGTCTACGGCTTCTTTCATCCCTTTCCAAAGACTAAACCCGAATCCTGATAACGGAACTGTTGCTCCACATCCGCCAAATTCCTCTATTTTCTGATATATTCCAAAAGCCCCCAGGATCACGCCGGATACCACGAGCAAAACCATAATCCTTCCCGGCTGCAGTTTCGTGTGATCCATCAGAATCTGAACAAGAATACAGATCACGCCTCCCACAACAAATGCTTTTACATATTCCATTCGCTTTCCTCCTTTTCAAGCAGCACTGCATGAGCAATTCCTGTAACACTTTCTCCTTCATTGAAACTAGTCTTTGACATCAGTGCTCCTGTAGGAATAAACAGGACTCTTTTCCATGTTCCATCTATGATTTTCCTTGTAATCATAGACGCAAATACAACGGCACTGCAGGCACATCCCGATCCGCCTGAATGAGTATCTTGTGTTTCGTTTTCATATATTTCCAGTCCACAATCTCCATAAACTCCGGAAATATCATACCCGTTATTGTCCATCAATTTTAATAAAATCTGTTTCCCAACTTCCCCCAGATCCCCTGTATAAATCGCATCATAATCTTTTGGCTGCATCGAATAATCCTGAAAATGCTGATACATGACCTGCGCTGCCGCCGGTGCCATACACGCTCCCATATTCATCGGATCTTTCATACCGTAATCCACGATTTTTCCTGTCGTGATTCCCCGGATACGAATCGGTCCGGGTGTCTTTGATACAACGAAGCCCCCGGAACCCGTTACTGTCCATGTCGCCGATAAGGGACGCTGGTTTCCATATTCCAGAGGAAAGCGAAACTGCTTTTCTGCACTTCCGATATGACTTGATGCTAACGCCAATACATTCTCGGCAAACCCTCCCGATACAGTTATAGACGCTAAAGACAGTGCTTCTCCAACTGTAGAACAGGCACCAAACAGACCAAATAACGGAAGTTCCAACTCCTTTAGCCCATAAGACGTTGCCGTATTTTGTTCCAAAAGATCTCCTGCAAACGCATAACGGATATCTTTTGTAGAAAGTCCCGCCTTTTCAATCGCAATCATTGCTGCCTGTTTCATAAAACGCCCTTCTGCCATTTCCCACGTATCTTCTCCAAAATAGGGATCTTCAATAATCTGATCTATCAGATCTCCCAGCGGTCCTTCTCCTTCTTTCTGTGCTGCTACACAAGACCAGCCTTTTAAATAAACCGGCTGCTCAAACTCAATACTCTGTTTCCCTTTGATCACTTTCATGCGATCCACCCCCATTGTTTTATAATAAGATAGATTACACCTGCAACAAAAGAGGAAAAAATCCCATATAATATGACCGGTCCTGCAATCGTGAAGATTTTAACTCCAATTCCAAAAACCTGTCCCTCTTTTTGATATTCAATCGCCGGCGAAGCTACAGAATTGGCAAATCCCGTAATGGGTACCAATCCTCCTGCTCCTCCAAATTTTGTGATTTTCCCATATAAATTAAATCCGGTCAGAACAACACTCAATACAACGAGTTCGATTGTAACAAATAAAAGAGAATCCTTTTTCCCAATTCCCCAGTATTTCATCATCAACTGTTTCATCACCTCGCCAAGCAGACAAAATGCACCTCCCACGAAGAAAGCTCTCGTGCAATTCAAAAAACTGTTGTGTTTTGGTGTAATATCCTCCACCATCTCCTCATATTCTTGTTTTGTCGGTTCTGTTTTCATGAATTCTTTCCTTTCATTTAAAAATAAAAAATTGAAGATAGCATCCCAGCATTTTTCCGAAAGCAATCGCGTAAATCACATAGGGAATGCCATCGCGAATACTGATTCTTCTTGAAAAAATCGGAAGACTTTTGAGCGTTTCTGCCAGAGCACCGATTAGACATCCCACAAAGATTCCCCCAAATAGTCCAAACAGAATTAAAAGCGGATATCCCAGAGGAATATGCCATCGATATAAAAATACGGCAGTCCCAAGAACACCTCCAAGACTGATACAATTTTCATAAGTTCTTGCAAACCGGATCGTTTTGGTTAATCCCGCAAGTCGTGGAATAGCACCCAGCATACTTAAAAAAGCCAGGAAGCTTCCGGCGATCAATCCTCCGGCGCACAATCCGTAAAACACCAGCATTATGCTACGAATCCACATCTTCTTCCTCCTTCTTCCGGTCAGCATCAATCATCAGAGTATCATTGACATCTCTCTCATAAAGACGCATCTGCACTTCAAAAGGCGTAGGATCATCTGTCAGTTTTAATTTTCCTGCATGATTAAAGAAAATTACAATGCCCAGCGCAAGACCAATGGTATAAGAAATATGCAAAAGATTCGGACCTGTGGGAGCTTTTCCCATAATCAACTCATAAGTATTATAGAAAAGATCATCAATTCCAACGTCCGTGTTATAACTCATAATCGAAAAACTCGCACCAAAAAAAGCAACCAACACTACAAAAATCACCTTCCCATAATGCATCCAGACTTTTTCTGTCTGTTCCTTTTTATAATAGACAATAAAATCTTCCGGTCCCATATTCACCACATCCGCGGTTTTATCAATCTCCTTAATCTTTTCTACAATGGTCAGTACAGAAAAGATCATTCTTTGGTTTCCCTTGCTGGAAAACCGGTACAACTTAGCATGTTTTACCTGATTTGAAAGTTCGGGGTCCGAACAGTACAGGGATATGACATCCTTAAGCTGTACGCTCTGCTTATTAAGACAGACACTGTCCTCTGCTTTGATATAAACTGTCATCGCTCCATGTCCTTTCCAATACAAATGAACCATTTTCCAGTTTCTGATCATCCTGTTTTATCAGAAGCAAAAATGCTGCGACAACAGAAATAATTAAAAAAGCACAGATCATCCACTGATATTTTCTCTTCATAAATTATCACCTCGCGGTTATTATTTGTAGTTTTCGCTATTTCATTCATTGGTTGCAAGAAAAATCATCCGGTGTTATAATTTCTCATAGTAACCCCAGTAATGACAAAGGAGATTGACAATGGAACAAGATCAATTAACATTATACAAATTAATGATTTTATATTTGATAAAAAGAGTAGATTTTCCTTTGAGTAATTCTCAGATTTCTGAATTTGTTCTGGACAAAGGTTATACGAATTATTTCACCCTTCAAAGGGCTTTTCATGAATTAGAGGAAGAAGATATGCTCCGGGTCAAACAGATCCGGAATATGAGCCATTATGCGCTCAGCGAAGAGGGCAGCGAAGCGATTGAGATGTTTGAATATCAGATTCCCAATTCTATTAAAGATGATATTTTTCAATTTTTACAGGAAAAGGAATATGAACTGCGAAGAGAAGCCAGTGTTGAGGCTGATTTCTTCCCTGCAAAAGGAGATGAATACACAGTAAGTCTTAAAATCAGAGAAAAAGAAAACCCGCTCCTTGAACTCAACCTTAATGTTGTGTCCAGAGAACAGGCTGTCTATATCTGTGATCACTGGGATCAAAAACATTCCGATATATACTCTCTTCTGATTGAAAAATTATTGTTCGATGACCCACAGTCCTAAAGTTCATTTGACGAATCTATCACCATCGTTTCTATAAAGTCCCATATTTCTTCTCTTCCTTGTTTTGAAAGCGCAGAAAACGGGAAGATCGGACTTTCTTTATCCATCTGAAGCTCTGTGCGGATTTCTTTAATGTGTTTTTGCACCTGACTTCTTTTCAATTTATCCAGCTTGGTGGCAATGATCACCGGATGATATCCATTATGCAGAATCCAATCATACATCATTACGTCATTTTTTGACGGCTTATGACGGATATCGATCAATAAGAACACCATGCGCAACTGTTTTGAAGTCTGGAGATAATTCTCAATCATATGTCCCCATTGTTCTTTCACAGATTCCGCAATCTTTGCAAACCCATATCCGGGAAGATCCACATAATACAGTTCATCATTGATATTATAATAGTTAATCGTCTGTGTTTTTCCCGGCTGCGCAGAAATCCTTGCATAAGACTTCCGGTTCATCAATGCATTAATCAGGGAAGATTTCCCCACATTAGACTTTCCTGCAAATGCAACTTCAGGAAGTGTATTCTCCGGCAGTTTACTTGTAATTCCACAGACGGTCTCTAAATTTACACTCTTAATAATCATGCTTTACTCCTAACGTAAAAAAGTTCAATATGGACTATATTCTACGTTACCTTCCATTACTTGTCAATGGATACATGCTGAATCTGTTTTGTATTTTTGGTAATCGGAAGAACCTGATACCCCTCTTTTTTCAGAGTTTTAATTAAAGACTCCAGACCCTCTGCCGTATTCCCGGCTTCATGAAGATCGTGCATTAGTACAACGCTTACTTTTTGTTTTCGAACATCCTTTAATATATTTGCATTCAACTGATCCGCCGAAACATTAAAATCCAAGGCATCTCCGCTTAAAGCATTCCAGTCAAAATAAAGCCAGCCTTGTTTCTTTACAAATTGTATATATGGCGTAATATCCTGCACACAACTGTTACTGCTTCCCCCCGGAAAACGATAAATGAAAGGTTTAACCTCTGTCATATCATATAAATATTTCTCAAGTTTTTTTAAATCCTTTCCAAAAGCATCCACAGAGGAATAAATCTGATCATAGTTGTGGCTGTACGAATGCATACCAAGGGTATGCCCTTCCAAGACAATTCTCCGATACATTTTCTTTGCCGTCTCGGTTTTCTTTCCGATAACAAAGAACGTTGCTTTCACATTATTCTTCTTTAAAATATCAAGAATTTTTCCTGTCTGATCAGAAGGTCCGTCATCGAAGGTTAAATATACTTTTTTCCCTTGTACTGCGCTGCTCTCCAACAGACCGCCTTCTCCCTCCTGCTGACTTGCAATCTTTAACTGATCGACTCTCTGACTGTTTATCTGCATAGAAAAACCTGCCATAAGCAACAAAATCACCATATAACCTAATATTTTTTTCTTCATGTTCTCCCTCATTTCCTAAAAAAATGATATTCCCAGAATGTATTTGAAAAACACTCTGATTCCATAATCCAATGTTAGGATATGAAAGAACAAAAATATTATTCTGGTATCTTTTGCTTTCTTTTGAAAAAACGGAAGAAATCCTAAAGATCTCTTCCGCTTTTTCAAATTTGTATAGAAATATTTCCTTTGCCTTAATTAGACTTCGAAAATTAAATCGCCATAGCTTGGCATCGGCCAATCTTCTTTTGCCACCAGCATCTCCAGCTTATCTGCCGGCTCTCTGACAGCATTCATATCTGCAAAAATAATATCGTGATAGAAGCGTGCCTGCTCTTCGCTTTCCAGTGCCTGAGCCTTTGGTATATCAACCTCTAATTTGCCAAGAGCTGTAAACATTGCTTTCAAATTTTTTGTAATGTCATTCAGCAGTGATTCCTGTACAGAACTGTCTACTCCGATTGCCTTCAGTTCAGATACTCCATCTGCAAGTTTCTTCTGATATTTCATAACAGCAGGAACAATCTGCTTTTTCGCAATATCAAGTGTTGCCAGTGCTTCAATATTTAAAGTCTGAGAATACTGTTCGAACAGAATTTCCACACGGGATTCCAGCTCAGCTTTTGTATATACACCGAATTTTTCAAACATCTTAACAGCTTTTTCTGTCACAAGTGTCGGAATTGCGTCTACCATAGATTTTAAGTTCGGAAGTCCTCTTCTTTCTGCCTCTTCTACCCATGCATCTGCATATCCATCACCATTAAAGACAACTCTCTGATGCTCTGTCAGTAATTCTTTCGTTAATTCATGAGCTGCCATTGCAACATCCTCGGCATCTCCTTCTACTTTTTCTAATCTCTCACAAATATCAGAAAATACATCTGCTACAATCGTATTTAATACAACGTTCGGATCAGAAATAGACTGTGTAGAACCTACCATTCGGAATTCGAATTTATTTCCGGTAAAAGCAAACGGTGATGTACGGTTACGGTCTGTTGCATCTTTCTCAAATTCCGGAAGAGAATGTACACCGGATACCAGCTTATCTCCATGTTTTGATTTGGTTGCCTCTCCTCTTGTCACCAGCTGTTTTACAACGTCTTCCAACTGATCTCCAAGGAAAATAGAGATAATTGCAGGAGGTGCCTCATTTGCTCCTAATCTATGATCATTTCCCGGTGTTGATGCAGACATTCTAAGCAGATCTGCGTGTTTGTCAACTGCTGTAATAATTGCGGCCAAAATCAATAAGAACTGCTGATTTTCATGTGGTGTATTTCCCGGATCTAACAGGTTCTTTCCTTCATTTGTTACCATAGACCAGTTATTATGCTTTCCTGATCCATTAATACCTGCAAAAGGTTTTTCATGAAGCAGACATTTTAATCCATGACGTCTTGCCACACGTCTCATTGTTTCCATTAATAACTGGTTATGATCCGTTGCCACATTATTGGAATTATAAATCGGTGCCAGCTCATGCTGTGCCGGTGCTACTTCATTATGCTCTGTCTTTGCGCTAATTCCGAGTTTCCATGTTTCGATATTCAGGTCTTTCATAAACCCTTCGATTCTCGGTTTAATAATTCCAAAATAGTGATCATCCATCTCCTGACCTTTCGGCGGCATTGCCCCGAACAGTGTACGTCCGGTAAAAATCAGGTCTTTTCTTTGTTTATATTTTTCTTCATCTACAAGGAAATATTCCTGTTCCGGTCCTACAGATGTTCCGACTCTTGTAACATTTTTATTACCAAGAATCTTTAACAGTCTTGTAGCCTGAATGTCTAACGCCTGCATAGAACGAAGAAGAGGTGTCTTTTTATCCAATGCCTCTCCTGTATAAGAACAAAAGGCTGTTGGAATACATAAAATACAAGAATCCGGTGTTTCCTTAATAAATGCCGGTGATGTACAATCCCATGCAGTATATCCTCTTGCCTCAAAGGTCGCTCTTAAACCTCCGGACGGGAAAGAAGATGCATCCGGTTCACCTTTAATCAATTCTTTTCCGGAAAACTCCATTAATACTTTTCCATCATCTGTCGGATTGATAAAAGCATCATGCTTTTCTGCTGTTACACCTGTCAGAGGCTGGAACCAGTGGGTGTAATGTGTCGCACCTTTTTCAATCGCCCACTCTTTCATCTCATTTGCAACTACATCAGCAATTGCAGGATTTAATTCTGTTCCTTCTTCGATAGTTTTTTTCAGATCTTTGTAAACAGCTTTTGGAAGACGAGCTTTCATAACACTGTCATTGAATACATTAGATCCAAAGATTTCTGATACATTAATTTTTTCCATTATAGATTCTTCCTTTCTTCTTGTCACAACTCAATCTCCGAGAATCATTTTTTATTTCATAAACAATTTTCAAAAATTTCTTATGAAATAAAAAATGGGCGACAAACAATGATCTATTAATTGTTTGACGCCCTTGTCAGTAACTTCATTGGTTATAGGATACAATGATTTGTTTTCAAAATCAAGTATTTTTTTTGTACTTTCTTAAGGACTTTTTATTTTTAGTCTGCCACAAGGGAAATTCCATCTTCTCCCTGTTCATATTTTATTTTCAGTTTCATACCGGCCCTGTATTTGATTGCTCCTTCATTTTTCGCAAATTCCTGCTTATAAACCTGACCTTGTGTATCCGTAATATAAACATAGGTATTACCATCGATTGGTATGAATTTCACATCTGCAATGGTTATTTCTTTTTCTTTCTGATCCTCTATTTCGGCATCTGACTCTTCAATAATTCCTTCTTCCTTCATCAACCGTTTGTATTCCTTCAAAACTCCTTTTTGCGTTGTTGACGTAGCCACGATGTTATATTTCTCTACATTCACCATTGCATACATTTTTACAAGTCCGCCTTTGTCTTTCAGGATCATCACATAGGTCGGCTCCCCGGAAACATTAATAAGAGACGGAAATGCAGAGGAATATCCAAGATGCTGCACCTGACCCTCAGCAGCTTTCATCGCAGATTGTTCATTTGCTCCGGAAACCTGATAATATTTTGACTCAGACGTACGCATATTCATCATAACGAAAGCAATATTGGAATTATCACCATTAACGGAAGTAACCCCGGTAAATGCCCACACATCTCCGTCAATCACACGGTATCCATAATCATCCGTGGCAACCTTGCATCCTTTTTTCCCGAAAATACTGTTAAAATATCCTCCGGAAAGCAATCCTTTCCAGTTGTATTTTTTGATCAGAATATCTCCGTCATATACACGATCCACCCATTGTGGAATATCTCCAACCTTGTAATAACGACTATTTCCTGTCACCGGATCGCAGATAACCGCACCTTTTACATCCTTTGCACCAAAAATTCCTGCTTTTGACTTCAGCACCGGACATATATAGTACGGATTTCCTTTATTATCCACTTCAAAATAGTATCCCTCAAACATTGCCGTCGGATACTGAAACCTTAAATGACGCTTCAGGTTTCTTGAAAAATAAGCAGATGGAGAATATTGCATCGGCTTCTTAAGCTTAATATACTTTGCCTCATTGGTAATTGGATCTACCTGAACATATCCCGGAATTCCTTCTTTTCTATTATTCATATAGCGAATAAAGCTTGCGTAATAAAGCGGAGCCACCTTCATCGGTCTTCCATCATAGTCAATCTGACTGTAAGAGTCACTGACCTCATACTGGCTGACAACATCTGAAAGAGAACCTATTGCGCGGTCTCCGATAATTCTCGCTCCTTCGGTATCCATCAGAGCAATATCCGTAATCTGCTCCGTTTCCTTCATATCTTTTTTAAATACCTTTTCTTCTACTTTCAGTGTTCCTGCATATTTTCCTGCCGAAAAAATCTTAGATGACAGCAGCATACCAATAATCAATGCGCCGATTGCAACTACAAGAAGTACAACAGATCCCTTGAACAGATTTTTTCCCCTGCCTCCATCTCGAAAGCTTTTTACACCCAATACCAGTGTGATAATTACAAGCAAGGCAATCAGCACACTCCAAAATCCGGTTTCCTGATAATTTACAGCGGGCAAAGCAACATAATAATATATACCAATTAGAATGACTGCAAAAAATGCAATACCCACTGCTATCTTTCGTCCGCCTTTTTTCATGTCACTTTTAAAATTTCCGGATCGAGATTTAAAAAGATCTTGAAAGTCAAATTGAAACTGCATATACGTTCCTCCTTAAATTCTTTTGGTCTTTAACATGGTATATACCTTTTTCCCTTTGATTATTTTATACCCTTTCAGGCAGAAAGTATATGTCTTTCCGACTTTTGCTTTTTTCTTAATATAAGAAATCTCTCCCCCCTTTGCAGAATCTTTTACTTTTCGATAGCTTCCTTTTCCTACTTTCATATATACAGCATATCCCTGATATCCTTTGACATTGCCAAACGTTGCCGTAACCGTCTTTGCTCCATTCTTGCCTTTTGCGCCGACTGATTTATAGTACTTACGAACGCTCTTCTTCCCTTTTTTCACATATTTAAATGGTCTTACTCGAAAACGATAATGATATCCTGACTTGACAGTCACCGTCTTTGCTGTAACTTTTCCAACTGTTTTTAATTTTTTGTATTTTCCTTTTCCCCCTTTGGCATAAATAACATATCCCTTAGCTCCGGATTTTTTCTTCCAGGAAACCTTGACTTTTCTTTTTGAATCTTTATGATATGTAATCAGCTGTACCTTTTCCTGGGCTGTCTGATCTGGTTTTGTCTCTGGTTTCGTTTCCGGCTTCGGAGTTTCCGGAGTTGATGTCTTTTTCCCTACTGCAAAAATATAATTGGAATCATTTTTATAATATAGGGTTCCATCTTCATCGGCAATAACGTCACTCATACAATAATTTTGTTTACTGTTTTCCGGAACAAACAGTTCTTTGACCACAGCACTGTTAGCGGTCTTTGAATCTGTAATATAGTAGATCGCACCCGGTTTATTATTCGCTGTAAAGTATACAACCGTTTGATTCTGATTGGCACTTGTTCCATATGCGGTAGTCACAAGCGGCTGACTTTGCACATCGCTTACGGCCTCTGCTTTATATTGTAATTCTAATGTATCGGCATCGATGACTGCCAGAAATCCTTTGCTTCCATAGGATCCGTTTCTTCCGCCTACATACAGTCTTCCGTCACTGATCGTTGGTGTGCTGGCAGAATAACCACCGGAACATATCGGCTTAGAACGTTTCATTTCCTGCAGCTTTCCATCTGAAGATAAGCGATATTGATAAACTACTGTATTGTTAGAAATGAAATAAAAGGTATTGCTCTTTTCATCATATGTGATGCCTGCTCCGCTAAATCCTGAATCCAAAACCGCTTCATCAACCTTATTTCCGGTCTTTCGATCCAATACCAGAAGCTTCCCTGATAAATCTCCAACAACAAAATAATTGCCAATAACAGTACCTTTCTCCCAATAAAAGCTTGTGTCTGCTTCTGTATAAGTCCATGCAAATTTCTTTTCTTCTTCCGTTTTATTTGAATCTTCATCTTCTGTCTTGATTGCGTAGTAAGCGCCTGCCCCTTCTGCGTTCGCCTTATTTCCGCCATACACATATCCCTCATGATAGGTTAATTTTGAAGTAATTGCATCGGAATTGGAAGTCGGCTCACTAATCCATACAGAGTCTAACGTATCCGCATCAAATGCCTGAATTCGTCCATTATCTAACGGAACAAAGATCTTACCGTCCCCATAACAAATATTAGCGACCCAATAGAGTGTATCCGCCAGTTTCCCTTTCCCTTCGTTGACACGTTTCCCATCTTTGGTCAGCTTCACTAAATATCCACTATTGGCATCTGCCGTATAGATGTAATCTCCTGCAATAATCGGCATAGATTCTGCATACCAGCCCTCTTTCGGACGATACGACCATAAAAGATCCGCATTGCCTGCATTTTCAGGAGTTTTATAATTTACCACTGCCCCATAAGCCCCGGACTGTGTCCAATCCGCTGCCTTTACGTTTGTTACCGGCAGATTCAAAGATACTGCCATTGCAGCTGCTAACACAAGCGCTGTCAGTTTTTTCATCAATTTCATTTTTCTCTCCTTCTCATTGATCAGATTCTAAAGATTCTATCTTATAAAATCCATATTTATATTTCACACGATTCAGTTTTTTCATAAGAATCGGTGTCAATATCCATAAAAAAATCACATTAGATATACAGTATTCTATGGTTACCGGAACGGAAGTTGCCAGCACTGCTACATACCGAAACCATTGAAAACCTTCCCCCGCTGCAAGTACCGTCCACACATCCATCAGCATGGAAAAGAATATTCCAGCTATCAGACCACAGACTGTAAGTCCTGTTTTATGACATTCAAGCCATCCCCGCCGATTAAAAACTCCGGCAGTCCATCCGATGGCTCCCCAGGCTATCATTTGAAACGAAGTCCAGGGTCCCTGTCCAAAAGCAAAATTGGATAAAAAGGCACTTAAACTTCCGCACAGAAATCCAGACTCTTTTCCAAATGCCATGCCACATAAAATAACCATGGCAGTCACCGGCTTAAATCCCGGAAGTGGAGCAAACATCGTTCTGGAAATCACCGTCAGCGTGGTCATCACAGCCAGGACAACACTTTCTCTTGTCTGGGGACGTCTTTTCTCATATTTATAGTAATACGGCAGACAGGATATTCCCGCCAGCATAATGATCGCAATATTCACAGGCGCCTCACATTCTCCGGGAGAATTGCCGGCCAGGATGCATCTCTCGTAATTTTTGCCGTTGTTGTTGTATAAAAATAGTTTTCTGTCAGAAATTTTTCCGGAACATCAATTCCTTCCAGTTTTCCGTCAAACATCATCCCCATGCGATCCGCAAACTCGGCGGCAAATTCCAAATCATGGGATACACACAGAATCGTAAGTCCTCCCTTTTGCAGCTTCTTTAACAAAGTTCCAAATTTTCTCACGTGGTCCCGATCCATCCCCTTTGTCGGTTCATCCAATAAAAGCACCTGCGGTTTTGCAAGAAGTACCTTTGCCAACGCTGCCATCTGCTGCTCTCCACCGCTTAAATCATAGGGATGACAATCAAGCCGGCTTTCTAAACCACACATTTCAACCAACTGTCCGGGCAGCTTGTCTTCTCCCTTACTTGCATCTTCCAGATCAGCTCCCAGCCGATCATGAAAGAATACCACACATGGGTCTTGTGGCAGATATACGATTCGATCTTTACATTTGATTTTGCCATCATAAGCCATCTGCCCGGCAATGCATTTTAACATGGTAGATTTTCCGCTTCCGTTGGCACCTGCTGCCACAAACAACTCCTGCTTCTTTAATTCCAGAGATAAATCATGTAATATCTGCCCCTCTCCATAAGATGCATATAAATGCCGTACGCGAAGACACATTTCCTTTCCCTGCTTTTTCTTTTCTTTCACTCGATAGGAAATGCTTTCCACCGCACGCTTCATTTTTCCCATTGAAAACGTTGGTTTTATATTCAGATTCTCTGCCAGCCGGATAATCTGCGGAAATGCCTGTTTTATTGGATGGTTTCCTCTGTGCATCTGCCCGATAACTTCTTCTGTCGTTCCGTCCGCTATGATCCTTCCTTCTTCCATAATGACGCATTGATCCGCCATTTCCATCACATCTTCTAAATTATGTGCTGCCAAAATAATTGTCATCTGAAATTCTTTTTGAAGTTTCCGAACCATATCCAGAAAATTCTTTCTCCCTGTCGGATCCAGCTGTGCCGTTGGTTCATCTAAAATCAGTACTCTGGGATGCATTGCCGTTAAAGCCGCCAGATTCACCATTTGCTTTTGCCCGCCGGACAACTCTTCGGTTTGGCGATGATACACAGATTGTAAATCAAAATAATTCACAATCTCTGCAACTGTCCGTTTCATCTGTTCATACGGCATCCCAAGATTTTCTAATCCAAAAGCAATTTCATGCCATACGGTGTCCATTACAATCTGATGGGACGGATTTTGAAACAAATATCCGACTTCCCTGACAGATTGCTCTCCGTTTAACGACTCTACAGATTTTCCCTGATACAAAACATCTCCGTTTTTCCTTCCTTTTGGCATAAGTTCTTTTTTCAAATGCCTAAGAAGTGTTGTCTTTCCACTTCCGCTGGCTCCGGCAATCAACACTAGCGAACCTTCCCGAATCGTCAGGGAAACATCGTTCAGGCTCGGACGTTGGGAAAGAGCATATTGGAATGATAAATGATTAATCTGATACATCCGCCGCCTCCTTCCAAAAAACCGGTAATAATAACTGAAGTGCCATCATTCCCACAAAGAAAATATCTTTTAGCCGCATTGGTTTCCATAAGATCATCGGATAAAAGAAAAATCTGGAATAATATTTCGTCCATCCGTATAAATTAACAAGAAATACAATTACTAATTCCACCAGACAGACCGCATCTCTTTTCCTAAAACAAAACAAATGGAAATGCGTTCTTTTCTTTTTAATGCCATATCCTCTTGCCGCCATAGAATCCACCTGATCCATTGATGTTTCAAATGCCCAGGATGTCTCGATGGCAAAGGTTTTCAGCAGACGCACAAGCAAGGAGTCTTTCCTGATTGCTGACTGAGTCTCCATAATGAGTTTCCCTTGTTTTCGATATTTCGGAAGCAATCTCATCACCATAGAAATCGTCATTCCAAGCTTTGGGAAAGCACTTCCCGTCAAATATACCCAATGTTCACTCTGAAAATATCGATTCATAATTGTGCATAATAACACCACATTCATCAAAAGGAATCCATAATGAACTCCATAGAGGAGCGACTCCAACGTAATGCGCATTGTTCCTATGATGAATAATACCGTAACACCTCTTTGTACGAAAATCGGATTGGTAACCGCCACAAGAGCCGCAAGAAAAAGAAATGGCAAAATTTTATTTATGGATCTTTCGTGATAGAGATAAACTCCAAGAAGAACCTGCGTTTGAATTGCCGTTATCCATGGATGCCTGCTCCATATAACCACAAGAAAACCTGCAAGGAAATATGCCAAAAGGCCGGCCGGATGCATCCTTTTTAGAACCTTCTCCATCTCTAAATGTCTCCTCGTTTACATGTATAGAGCCATTGGATCGAATCTCCATCTTCCACAGTATAATTATCTGCGCTCGTATTCGGGAAACTTCCATTGACCTTATACATCCATCCGCTGTTTTTTCCGCAATCAAATTCATAAAGACCATCGATTCCCTGTACATACCCCTTGCTGGTATCTATAGAAACACCGGTTCTTTTCAGTATATCCATCACCGTATCACCTTTTTGTATCTTCACATTATTACTATAGATTCGCCCTCCTGACGGCACCTGATAATTAGACTGCAGCTTATCCTTATTTTGAAGGACGGTCTGACAGCTAATAACAATACTGCATCTCTTTTCTTCCTCTTTTTTGGTTGTTTCTGACTGTGCCGTAGTTTGCTGACTGCGTTCTGTTGTTTTTGTAGTTTTGCTTTTTGCCGTCGTCGCCTTTTCTTTCACTTCAGAAGTTTTTTCTCCGGAAAATTTTTTTTCAGAATCTTTCTTCTGTTTTTTTGATGTCTCCTTTGGGGCTTCCGTTGTTTTCTTCTGGCTATTCTTTTCTTTCTTTTGCTTTTTGGCTGCCGTTGTCTGTTCTGATGCAGCTAGTTCCTTTTGAGATGTCTCGACGTTTGTTGTCTGTGCCTGTTTTGTTTTGTCTTCTGTTTTGCATGCGGTCATCGAGATTGCCGTCGTTACAATTAACAGAAGAACCACTAATTTTTTCATACAAAAAAGATCCTCCTATTGCTTTTTGCATAAAAGGATCTACTTATACACCATCAATAAGCCATGGTTTAAATGCCATGACTTCACCGTCCTGTCTTTCACAGGTCGTGTGCATCTTGAGAACGACTCTATCCATCGTAAAGTATATCCTTAGATCATGGCAAGTATTCCGGCTCTGATTCAACGTTTTGGCACCTTCCCGGTTTTCCCAGTGGTATCCTTGCCTTAACTCCTCATTACGGCGGCGGGACCGCTCAGGTTTTGCACCTGATTCCCTTTTCATGTCTGAATTGCAATATAACAGACAACCATGAAATTATGCATCGTATTCATTTCTCTCTACTATTATCAAAGTATTCCAAGACTCTGTCAATACTTAATTTGTTTTCCCGCAGGATCCATCCGATAATTATTCCGATAAATCATCTTAGATACCGGTACAAGACGATATCCTTTCTTCTTTAAATTGCGAATAATCGGTCCCAACGCTTCTTTCGTATATTTTGTTCCGGTATGCATTAAAATAATTGCTCCCGGTTCCAGTGCTTTATGTTCACAAACTTTATGAATAATATTTTCTGTTCCCAGATCCATCCAGTCTAAGCTGTCCAGTAACCATACAGCTTTCAAAAACTTTCTCCTGATTAAATTTTCCATATAATTTCGATTTTATCATTGAAAATCTCTACTCTATTTATATAGTTTTGGGCTACTTTCTTCTTGTCTTTAAAGTCCAATTTCTCAAATACAATCGGTTCAACTTTTTTTCTTACTGTATCTTGATTTTCCAATAGTCCTAGTAACCCTTTCTTTTTTTGATCCAATTTTTCAATTTCTGCATTTATGTATTTCATTGTCGTCGAGGTAGCTTCACCAATAGCTTGTATTAGGCGATCAATCTTTTCTTCTATTTTCACAATCTGAATTTTCTTTTCCTCATCTGAAAAATCTCCAACCTCTTCCATTTCCTCCTTGTTGGCTGTTTCAATGATCTTTTCTAATTCTTTTTGTACCAATGTTTCGACTTCTTCTATCTCCATTGGAAACCTTTTTATTTCACAACAACCTAAATTTGTATGTCCGGAACACCTCATAAATTTAATCTTTGACTGATCTGACTTTCTAAAGTAGGATCCAATGGTAATGGAATAACCACAATACCCACATTTTGCTAATCCTGTCAGCCATGTATGTCTTCCTGTACCAGAGTTTTTGATCTGTCCATTCTTATCTAACTTACGGTTACATTTTAACCAGAGCGAACTATCAATTACTCCCGGAACATTTAATAATGAAACGGTTTGATTCGCCGGTTTTGAGTTTGTACGAAATCCTCCATCTGATACATATTGCTTTTTTCCTACAACATGTGCTGCCTTTGTACCATCCCATTCTTCCACAGGGTTACTGAATTTAAAACCTTTCTCCTTCAAATACATATATACTAAAATATCTGCTTTCACATAAACCGGACTGCGAAACAATCTGGATAATGAAATATTATTCCAAACAATCTTTTGATTTGTCTCTACTTTTTGAGCAATGCGCATTTTGGCCAGCTTTCCCAATGACATTTCATCCTTTGCATATTCTTTAAAATTTTCAATCATAATGTATAAATCACTATCCGGGACTATGGTTGGATGTTTCTTTCCATTAAGATATTCTTCACTATTTTGAAATCCAAAAGGTGCCGGTCCTCCCGGCCATACTCCATTTTTTATTCTTTGATAGTAATTATCTGTGCATCGTTCAACAATCGTTTCCCTTTCCAATTGTGCAAATACCATAATAATAAATAACATTGCACGTCCCATGGGTGTTGCTGTGTCAAACTTTTCATTAATTGACACAAATTCTACACCATAGTGTTGCAGAATACTCCAATTTTCTGCAAAATCTAAAATAGATCGGCTGAACCGATCCATTTTATATACAATTATTTTTCTGATTTTACCATTTTTGACCTCCTGAATCATTCTTTGAAAATCAGGACGTTTTGTATTCTTTCCACTAAAGCCTTTGTCTTTAAAAATCTTATATCCATCTGGTGCATTTGACTCTCTTATTCCAAAATTAATCTGAGTTTCAATTGAAATACTGTCCTTTTTATCAATCGATTGTCTTGCATAAATGGCATCCATATGAAAACTCCCTATTTTGATTTATAATAGATATTATCTTTATGATTCAGTTCACGAATTAAAATCAAGTACCCCTGCCTTCTTTTTTCTTCCATTTCTTTTTTATTCTTATATTTAGGAAAATGATTTTTAACTTCTAATTTGCTCATATTCATCACAATCCTTTCACTTCTTTATTTCATGATATTTCTGTTTTTCCTCTCTTATGACTTTAAATTTTTGTTTTTATATGCCCGTTTAGGGTCGATAGCACAACCGGTTGCTAAGAAAAGAAAACTAACAGTTTTTATATTCTCTTTCTTTTCTTAACAACAGTTTTGTATTATATATAGCCAGGCTTACCATTCCTGTCATATCTAAAAATCTTTGCGTTTAGATCTGCCGATACTGATCGGGAGAGATGCCTGTACAAAACAGCCACACCTAAGTATCATTATACCCCTCAATTCAGGTCATCGCACCAGAGCTGTGCTGCGTGCGTCTGGTTTAATGTTCTTCCTTTTATCGCTGGCATCTCACGACGAGTCAAGGCGAGGAATCATTCAGCTCTCTGCTTCGGGAACGTACTATATATAATAATTCAATTTTCAATGTGCGCAAAAAACAATATTGTCCAAAAAAGTGTACTTTTTTAAATTATTAAAATACTATTGATTTTTTACTAATTCTATGATATTTTAAGTATAGAAAACAAATCCGAAAGAGTACGCATTTTCGGACTACTGCAATGATTATTGGAGAAAAAAGTATGAAAAAAATCAGAATTATTGTTACTATCTTTTTATTAAGTGTTGGCTGTTTTTCGATGTTGCCAAAAACTACCGTGAATGTTTCGGCTGCAAAAGCTGTCAAAGTCAAAGCGAAATCTAAAAGTACAAAAAGCGGAAAATTTTATATTGTACTTACAGGTTATACAAAAAAGGGAAAAAAAGTTTGGACTCGTAAGTCTGATAAACATATTGGCGCCCAAGTGTCCCAGGTGACATATAAAAAAAGGAAAAATCAAGTTTATCTTTTTGATGGCAAAAAATTAAAAATTTTTCGATTGTCCTCCGGTAAAAAATTAAAACAAATTAAGTTAAAAATCGGTGGCGGTCATTCCTTTGCGTTCGATTCCAAAGATAATATATATCTTACCGGTTACTTCTATAATACGGTTTACAAGTTAGATAAAAAAGGGCGTATCAAATGGCGTAAAAACATAAAACATCTTGGTTTAAGTAATGCTTATGGTGCAAAATACAAAAAAGGAATTCTAACCGTTTACTATGAATATAGTCCACGTGCCGGAGAATTAGATATGGGTAAACATTTTTGGATAAAATTTAATTCTAAAAACGGAAAGATAAAAAGTTACCGCAGATA
>OBYP01000644.1_pt1 | contig 28157 bp, 31 predicted proteins | sample 1501461 | NCBI WGS metagenome assembly OBYP01 (sample SAMEA2580201, study PRJEB22360) | human gut metagenome | biome: human gut; feature: human-associated habitat; material: faeces | place: Denmark | collected 2008/2010 | reverse complement strand
AATTAGAAGGGATATATCATAAAAAATCGCAAGCTGTGGTAGGAGCATAACAAGATACTCGGAAGATTATGAATAATAAAATAATCTTCCGAGTTAAAACATTTAGAGAATATTTTATTTTATGATAAGACAATACGGTTACATTGAGATTTAATCAGTGTAGCATTAATTTTTCAATGGAAAGGAAGTGTGATCTATGAAGAAAAAGAAAATAAAATATTTAATTTTCCGTTTATATTTGGAGAACGGTTGTGTTTATATGATATAAATAAGGGAAAATACTATTCGGTAGCAATGGAGAATATTCCATTTTATACATTTGGAAGTTGCCTTGCAGTAAATAAAGAAAAAGTATATTTTAATACGTTCGGGGCGGAAGAAAATAGTGAATTATATTCTAAAAATATAAGCGGAATCGGGATTAGAAGGAAAGTACTAAATAATGCATCACTTTTTTCAGCAGATGATTCGCGTATCTATTATTTAAAAGATAGTGAAGTTGATGAAGATGAAAGTAATCCATTATATGTAAAGAATCTAAAAACAGGAAAATCGAAAAAAATTACAGAAGGTGCATTTGTCTTTGTTTTAAGACGAGACCAGGATTGTTTGTATACATTTGATAATCGAACAAAGGAAGTTTGTGAAATATCTTTAAATGGAAAGGATCAGGAAAAAATGTCAGAGAATATGAAGCTGCAAGGGATGATTTCGGATGATGGCAGTGTGATATACAGTTCCTATTTAAAAAATAAGCCGATATTAAAGATTTATGATATAAAAACTAAACAAGAAAAAGAAATGAAATTACCATCTGATTTTTTCTGCATCATTCAAGTCGTTGATGGGCATTTGTTATATCAAACAAGCAAGGATGGAGAGATTCGTGATACTTATTCAAAAATCAAATTAAGATAAAGTTTTGGATTGTAAAGAAAGGAACATATGGAGATTATGAAAAGAAAGTTATTATGTAAAACAATACTTTTTGCTTTAAGCTGTATGACAGGAGTTTTTACAAGTATAAGAGATTTATTAAGTGAAGAGTTTGAATTTATTTTTCAAGATGGAATTATACTAGTATTAATTATAACAGTTTGCGTTGTTGCTGAAAAAAATAAAAGAGTCCTTCTTCAAGATGGAATTGTACTTTCTGGAAGTTTTGTTTTGGGGAATTTTGTAATTGGTCCAATTTTGACTAGAAGGGATATTTTTGTACACAATGATCAGATAATAACAAATATAATAAATTCAATTTTTACAGTATGCATTATATTAGCTATTATAACAATTTTAAAATATTATAAACTAGATAAAATAGGAGATTTTATTTCTTGTATTCCATCAGGCTATTGTACACTTATGATGGTATCATATATAGGAATTGGGAATTTGTGGGTTACAAAAATATTTAATTTTGTGGTGTTCGGTATTACTTTTATTCTTATGAACAATAAAAATGGATGGAAAAGAGCAATGATCATAGGTTTGATCGCTATTCTAAGTGTGATAAGCAGATATTAAAAAAAGGGGATAGAATTGGAAATCAATGTTGAAATTACGTTAACGTACGAGAATGAAGAAGTAGATTGGAAAATAAAAAAAGAGATTTCTAGATTTTTATATCAATTAAAAAAATTTAGAACAGGAAATCGTTTTGGTATGGAATTTGTACATAAAATAAATCAAGATTCCAAATTATATCAACAAATAGTAGAGTTTTATAAATCACATAGTCAAAGTGTAGAGTTTGTTTGTTTAAATTATGAGATTCACTGTTCAGATGAAGAGTTTGAAAATGCGAAGGCATTTGTATTATGTTTTTCGGATTATTATTGCGAAGAATATGAAGATATTACGAATGAATACGATGAATGCGAGTATTGTTACAGTAAAGAAAAAACAAATACCTGTTTTTATGCACAACCGAAGGGATATATTAAAAAGCATGAAAATGATTATGGATTTGCCGGTTTGGATGGTACGGGAGAATTATTGTTATTGCCAAGATTGGTGGAGAAATTAGAAGAAGCTGGAGTAAATAAAAAATATTTTCAGCCCATCCTAAGTAAACGTCAAAAGATATTAGGGTATTTGTTTGTTACAGACAATATATTACCTGAGAAAAGTTATATTGATGGAAACTATAAATTTAAAAATCGATGTGACAAATGTGGCAGGATAAATATGACAGAAAATAAAAAGGAATTCTATTTTCAGCCAAAAAAAATAACGGAAGAAGGGATAGTTCATTTGAAAGATGTGAATAAGACATATGAATTTTTTGATAAATATCAAGAGATAATTATAAGTAAAAAAGTTGCAGAAATCATTAAAAAGAATGTTCCATATGCAAATTTTTATCCTATTTTGGGGGCTGATGTGCCGGCTCTGTTTTAGATCCGGATTTTTTTATGCATAATTTAAGGCTTTTCCCATATATTTGATTATACAGATAGTTGGAGGTACGTTAATGAAAGAAGGAGATGAGATTTTGCGGATTCTTCCTCTTAGAATTCGCAAGCTTTTGAGGGAGTATTTGAAAGACTGGGACAATCTCCAGGAAATCCGGTTAAGGACGGATCGCCCGGTTATTTTTACATATCATCACAGAGAATATTTCTTATCGGACAGCAAGGGATTTACCTCCGAAAAAGAAGGGGCACACATTCTTTCAAAAGAAGAATTAAGACAGGCGGTAGAATATATCAGCAGCTATTCTCTATATGCATATGAGGAACAGATGAAACAGGGATTTCTTACCATCCGGGGCGGGCATCGGATTGGACTTGCAGGATCTGTATCATTAGAACAGGGGAAGATTCAAATGATGAAGCATATATCCTGTTTAAATATCCGTGTAGCACATCAGGTGAAAGGATGCGCAGAAGGGCTCTATAAGCATTGTACGAGAATGGGGAGAGTCGTTCCCACATTAATTATCTCACCGCCGGGATGTGGAAAGACTACTATGCTTCGAGATCTGATCCGGTTGATTTCTAACCGGGGAGAGACCGTTGGCGTTGCCGATGAAAGGAGTGAAATCGGGGCAGCATGGCAGGGGATTCCTCAAAATGATTTGGGAATTCGTACAGATTTGATGGATGGCTGTCCAAAAGACGAAGGAATGAATATGCTGATTCGATCTATGGCTCCACAAGTCATTGCGGTGGATGAGGTCGGAAGTCAAAGTGACATTGATGCCCTGTTTTTTTGTGCTTATCGGGGGTGTACGATGGTTGCCACAGCTCATGGAAAGAATATGGAATCTCTGACAAAGAATCCTTATCTCAATGAAGTATTACAAAAGAAGATGTTTCAGAGGTATGTTCTGTTAAGCACAGATGGCAAGCCGGGAACCATTGAGAAAATTTTAGATGAAAATGGAGCAGTATTATATGATTAAAATAATAGGAGTCTTGATTGTGATTTTTTCCGGGATTTGTTTTGGATTTCGGAAAGCAGAGAAAGAGCAGAAACGTCTGGAACAGGGGATCGCACTAAAGCGGATGCTGTATCTTCTACAGGGAGAAATACGGTATGGATTTACACCATTACCGGAAGCAATTTGCAGAATTGCACAAAAAGCTTCTGATGAGTTTATGCCGTTTTTACAAGAAACAGCAAGAAGACTTGGAACTTATGAAGAAGAATCTTTTTCCGTTGTGTGGCAGGAATCTTTAGAGAAATATCTGAATCCGGTAATTTTAGAAAACAAGTTTCTGGAACCGATTCAGACCATGGGGGAAACTATAGGATATTTAGATAAAGAAATGCAGGAAAAGACCATAGGATTCGCTATTGAACAGTTGGAGGATGAAATTTTTCGGATGAAAGATCAGGTGATTAAGAATTGTAAAATGTATCGATCTCTGGGATTATCATGCAGTCTTCTTATTGTCATTATCTTAGTATAACAGGGGGGTTTAGATGAGTGTAAACATTATTTTCAGGATTGCGGCAGTTGGAATTCTGGTAACGATTCTTGTACAAGTGCTGAAACATTCCGGAAGAGAGGAGCAGGCATTTTTATTAACCCTGGCAGGGCTTATTCTTGTCTTAACCTGGGTCATTCCTTATATCTATGATTTGTTTGAGAGTGTCCAGACCCTTTTTACAATCTCTTAATGATGGGAGGATGATATGATACAGGCGGCGCTATTTGGAATTATCGCAAGTTTAACAGCGATGAAAATAAAAGCAATTCGTCCGGAAATCGGAATGGTCATAGGCTTTTTGGCAAGTATCATTCTGGCAGTTTACGGACTTCGGGAAATGAAACAGATTCTTGATGTATTTGAGAACATTCGGAGTTATTCCGGAATTCCAAAGAGTTATTTTCAGATTTTGCTAAAATTAATCGGGATCTCTTTTCTCTGTGAATTTACATCTAATGTTTGTAAAGATGCCGGACAGGCATCCATTGCAAAGCAGATTGAATTCGTAGGGAAATTGGCCATTTTAGTAGTGAGCTTACCAATTTTTAAAAGTCTGCTTCAGACAGTGCAGAAACTGCTGGGAAGCGGATCATGAAAAAATGCAGTCTCCTTTTATTTTTGATCTGGCTGACCTTTGGAACAGTTTCTGTATCGGGTGCTCAGGCATCAGAAGAGCTTAATGAAGATTCTCTGCAAAGTGTGGAACAGTCACTTAAAGATGAAACCAGTATCTCTTATACAAAGATTGTAAAAAAATTAATGAAAGGAAATATAAAAAGTGCTGTGAATGATTTGACAGAAAGTCTTTCCGGCAAATTAAAGCATAACTTTCTGATTCAAAAAAATGTATTAAAACAGATGATTGCAGCCGCTTTAATTGCAGCGGTTTTTAAAAATCTTTCAGACTCTTTTTTTCAGGGGAGTACCGGGAATACGGCATTTTATGTAACCTATATTATTTTGATTGGACTAATGACAAATTCTTTTTTTTATTTAAATACAACGGTACAAAATCTTGTAAATCTGATGCTGGATTACATGAAAGGAATGATTTCTGCTTATTCAATCGCAGTTGTTTCCACATCCGGGATCAGCACATCAACGGCAGTTTATGAATTCTATTTGCTCATAATTTATGCTATGTCTGCCGCGGCAAATATGGTACTTCTTCCTATGATTAAAATTCTATTTGTTTTAAAGATTATTAATCATATTTCCGAAGAAGAACATTTTTCAAGACTCTGTAAGACTCTGGAATTTGCAGCGGGAATTTTTATGAAAGGAATCCTATCAGTGATTCTTGGAATACAGTTGATTCAGTCGATGATTCTTCCGGCAGTGGATTCCCTGAAAAATACAGCATTGCAGAAAGGTATGTCGGCAATCCCGGGAATCGGGGGAGGGCTAAGCTCTGTGATGATAACGATTCTCGGATCGGCAGTCGTCATAAAAAACAGCATTGGAGCAGCCGGAATATTAATTCTAATTGTATTGGTTGTGCCTCCGTTTTTAGAAATTTCCTGTGTTGTTGTTTCTTATATGGGGGCAGGAATTCTTCTCCAGCCGGTGTCAGATAAAAGAGTCACAGGTGCCATGGACGCAGTTATTCAAAGCGGAAAGCTGATGCTTCAGATGATTCTTACTATGACAATGTTATTTATTTTATCCATTGCAATGATTGCTTTTTCAACCAATGTTAATTATTATACGGGGTAAAAAAATGAAGATTATAAAATCCATTATTTTCTTTTTGATTTTATCAACACTTGTGGAACAACTGATTGGACAAACCAGATATAAGCCATATGTACGTCTGATCACAGGGTTTATGCTGATCTCCTTAATGATTCGTCCGATTTTCGGATTTTTGGGAAACGAAGCGGATGTCGAAGATGTATTTTCCAGAATGGCATCCAATGCTGAGAGTCTTTCTTTTCAGGATGATGCAAAAGAGGCAAAGGAAGAACAGGTTTGTCAGGAACTTGAGACAATTTTAAAAAAATATAAGATTAAGGCAGAAGAAATTCAGATTTCGTTAGACTCAGAAGGTGAAGTAGCTTCTGTTTTCATTGAAGCTGCCGGGGCAAAAACCAGGGAAAAGACGTTAAAAAGGGTGATTTCCAACTTCTATAATGTGAAAAACTCTAATATAAATATAAGTGAGTAGAGGAAATATGATGGATAAAAAGAAACTGCAAAATCTCATAGAAACCATAGGAATGAAGAAGCTTATGCTGCTGTTTACGCTTGGAATCGGCTTGATTATTTTAAGTATTCCTTCTGGTGAGAAGAAGGAAAGTACAGCGACAGAGACAAAAACGGAGTCCGAAGACTCTACCGATGCCTATGTAAAGAAGCAGGAAAAAAGGCTTGTGAAGGCACTGCAGCATGTAGACGGAGTCGGTAAAGTAAAGGTAATGATCACGGTAAAAGCATCCAAAGAATCTGTTGTGAATAAAGACAGTCCCTATGAAGAAAGTACCGGAGAAAAAGAAAAAACAGTAAAAGAAGGGGAAGAAACAGTTTTAGTGGAAGAAGATGGGGAAAAAGTTCCCTATGTGATCAAAGAAGTAGAGCCGGAAGTGGAGGGAGTCGTTGTGGTTGCGCAGGGAGGAGGAAGTGATATCGTCAACCAGAATATCGTGGAGGCAGTATCTGTTCTTTTTCATATTTCATCTTATAAAGTAAAAGTCTTAAAAATGGAGGATTCCTAAATGAAGAAGTTGTTTAAAAAGAATCAGATGATTATTACGACGCTGGCGGTTATTATTGCTGCCGCCGGATATGTGAATTACAGCGGAAAATATGATTCCGTCACAAAAACAAAGAGCAAAACGGTATCGAATACGGCCAAAGAAACAGCCGGAGAAGTAAAAGATGATATTACGGACGTGGGGGAAGCAGTTCTTACGAATGCGCAGGTTAGCAATTATGTTGCGAAGGCAAAACTTGAGAGGGAGCAAACCCACAGTAAAGCAAAGGATACTCTGCAGGAAATTATTACCGATAAAACCGTTAAGGATAGTGTAAAACAAGATGCGGTGGATAAATTAGCAACCCTGTCAGAACAAATGGAGATGGAAACGGAATCTGAAAATCTGCTGGGAGCAAAAGGTTTTTTAAATTCTATTGTTACAATCAGTAACGGAAAGGTAGATGTTCTGGTTAATAAGAAGGATCTGTCAAAAGTCGAGCGAAGTCAGATCGAAGATATTGTTGTCAGAAAAACAGGATGTCAGTTAGAAGATGTCGTTATTACGTCGATCAAAACCGATGATTAAATTTATAATGAAAAAATGTTTGCAGGAAGAGAACATTACATAAAATAAGTTTGAATAAGAAACGCATTTTTGATATAATCAGTTATATCAGTATGCAAAAAAGTACAGGAGGCTTTTTATGGAGAATAAAAGTAGTTATCAGATAAAAGAGCAGGGTGTGCTCGGTGAAGTAAAGATTGCAGATGATGTGATTGCAGTAATCGCAGGAATTGCAGCAACAGAAGTGACCGGTGTTGCCAGAATGTGTGGAAACATTACCAATGAACTGGTCAGCAAACTCGGAGTGAATAACCTTTCCAAAGGAGTCAAAGTTCTGGTTGAGAATCATCATGTAAGAGTCAACCTTGCACTGGAGCTTGACTATGGTGTCAGCATTCCGGCAGTATCTGAAAAAGTACAAAACAGAGTAAAATCTGCCATTGAAAACATGACAGGATTAAAAGTCAGCGAAGTCAATGTCCGGGTGGCAGGAGTTGCTGCGGAAGAATAGGTGATTTTGGAAAAATCATATCAAACAGTGAGAAAGCCAGACGGAACTGTCAGCAGTTCCGTCTTTGTAACGCAGAAAGGAAATCAAATGACAAGAAGTGAAGTAAGAGAACATATTTTCAGAGTCCTGTTTGCGGCAGAATTCTGTGACAGAGAGGAATTTGAGGATCAAATTCGTCTGTATTTTCAGGGTCATGAACAGATCCGTAAAAAACAGCAGGAAGAGATTTCAGAAAAAGTGCTGGATTTGATTGCAAATCTGGATACTTTAGATCGGGAAATTTCAGGCAATGCAAAAGCATGGAATCTGGCAAGACTCGGAAAAGCCGAATTATCTATTTTAAGATTGGCTGTTTATGAAATTTTGCTGGATGATCAGGTTCCGAAAAAAGTAGCAATTAATGAGGCTGTGGAGCTGGCGAAGAAATACTGCAATGAAAAAGCGGCTCCGTTTATAAACGGAATTTTAGGACAGATAGGAACGGATATGGATGAAAAATAAAGTTTTTTCTGTAACACAGATTACTTCTTATATTAAGCGGATGTTTCAAAGCGATTATGCTCTGCGCAAAATTTCAATTAAAGGACAAGTATCCAACTGTAAATACCATTCATCGGGACATATCTATTTTTCTCTGAAAGATGAGGGGGGACAGATTTCTTGCGTAATGTTTGCAAACTCCCGCCATCAGGGATTAAAATTCGATATGGAAGACGGACAGGAAGTGATTGTCAGCGGGAATGTCAGTGTTTACGAGCGAAGTGGAACTTATCAGCTGTATGCAGACGAGATTCGTCTGGACGGCATTGGAGAACTATATATCGCCTACGAACAGTTAAAACAAAAACTCTATGAAGAGGGCTTGTTTGATCATGAGAAAAAGAAGCCGATTCCGGGAAATCCAAAAAGGATCGGAATTGTTACAGCAAAAACAGGAGCCGCGATTCATGATATCATGAGTACGGCGAGGAGAAGAAATCCTTTTGTACAGTTAATTCTGTATCCGGCACAGGTTCAGGGAGAAGGAGCTGCTGAAACCATTGTAAAGGGAATCAGAGTTTTAGATGCCTATGGTGTTGATACAATCATTATCGGACGCGGTGGAGGTTCCATTGAGGATTTGTGGGCGTTTAATGAGGAGATTGTGGCAAGAGCAATTTATGAGGCGGATACACCGATTATTTCGGGAACCGGACATGAGGTGGATACAACTATTGCAGATTATGCCGCAGATCTTCGTGCAGCGACTCCGACAGCGGCATGTGAACTTGCCGTTCCTGATATCAGAGAGGTGACAGGCGGCATTGAGCGTCGGGCGGATACTTTGCAGACACTGTTTGGACAAGTAATTCGCAGATATCGAATCCATCTTCAGGAATATCAGTTAAAAATCGCAGACTTTGATCCAAAGTTTGGGCTGCAGGAACAGAAGATGCGTCTGAGTGATCTAGAGGAGCGACTGCATTCCTGTATGAATGAGAAGATGACAAAATATCGGCATCGACTGGAATTATTTACAGGAAAACTTCACGGATTATCTCCTACGGCGAAGTTAATAAACGGATTTGGATATCTGGAAGATTCCGACGGCCAGCCGTTGGTTTCTGTCGATTGTATAAAGGCGGGCGAGACTGTTTCTGTGACACTATCGGATGGTAAAATTTATGCCAGAACAGAAAAGATTGAGCATCATCCTGCAATTATAAGCAATGAAGATGGCAGGGTGGCGCAGAACAAATAAAGGAGCAGTTTATGAGTAAGAAAGAATTTAATATTGATCAGGGGTTTGACCAGTTAGATCAGATTATTGAGACTCTTAGCAGTGAAGATGTGAAACTTTCCGATGCAGTGAAGTTATATACGGAAGGAGTAGGCATTGTAAAACAGTGCAAAGATTCCCTGGATAAAGTTGAGAAGGAATTAATTCTATTAGATAAGGATGGAGAAGAGGATGAACTTTAAAGATGAGATGAACGCAAGAAAGATGCATATCGAGAAAATCTTAGATCAGTATCTTCCAGAACCGGATGGCTTTCAAAAGACGGTATTAACAGCGATGAATACCACCGTCCGTGCCGGGGGAAAACGTCTGCGTCCAATGCTGATGGAGGAAACTTTTCGTATGTTTCATGGGAAAGGTGATGTAATCAAACCATTTATGGCAGCTATCGAGATGATACACACGTATTCACTGATTCATGATGATCTTCCTGCACTGGATAATGATGATTACCGCAGAGGACAGAAAACCTGTCATATCGTTTACGGAGAAGATATGGCGATTCTTGCCGGAGATGCGTTGCTCAATTATGCATATGAGACTGCATCGAAAGCTTTTGATCTTGCCGATGAAGAACAGATTCCGGCAGTGATCCGGGCAATTCAAATCTTATCTTCGAAACCGGGAATTTACGGAATGATCGGTGGTCAGGTGGCAGATGTAGAATTAGAGGGAACACCGCTTTCCTTGGAGCAGATTTTGTATATTCATAAGAATAAAACCTCGGCTTTGATTGAGGCATGCATGATGATTGGAGCACTGCTTGCAGGAGTCGGAGACAGAGAAGCCAAAGAGATGGAACAGTGCGGAGAATGGATCGGACTTGCCTTTCAGATTCAGGATGATATTCTGGATTTGACCGGAGATGAGAAAGAATTAGGAAAACCGGTCGGAAGTGACGAAAAAAATCATAAGACCACGTATGTTACCTTAAAAGGATTAGAACAATCAAAAAAAGACATAGAGAATATTTCCGGAAAAGCTATTGAAATTCTGCGTCAGTATGACGAAGAAGATGGGTATCTGACAAATCTTGTGACATTCCTGATGGATAGGACCTATTAAAATAAATAAGAAACCGGAAGAAAGGAAGACTATGCTGGAATATATAAAAGAACCAAATGATATCAAATCAATTCAGCCGGAAGATTACCGTGCTCTTGCCAGGGAAATTCGCCGTTTTCTTTTGAAAAATGTTAGTCGGACCGGAGGACATCTTGCGTCCAACCTTGGAATTGTAGAACTTACTATGGCATTGCATTTGGTTTTGGATTTTCCGAAAGATCAATTAATTTTTGATGTGGGACATCAATCTTATGTTCATAAAATCCTGACCGGACGAAAAGAGGGATTTAAACATCTGCGTCAGTTTGGCGGTATGAGTGGATTTCCAAAGAGAAAAGAAAGTGATTGTGATGCTTTTCACAGCGGACAGAGTTCCATGTCATTATCGGCAGCGCTGGGGCTGATTGCCGCCAGAGATGTGAATCAAACCGATGAAACTGTTGTTGCGGTAATTGGAGATGGAGCCTTATCCGGTGGCATGGCATATGAAGCTTTGAACAATATGGCAAGGCTGCGCAAAGAAAAGAAAAATCTGATAGTTATTTTAAATGATAATAAGATGTCTATTGCAGAGAATGTCGGCGGAATGTCGGCATATCTTAACAAAGTTCGAACTCAGAAGGAATACGTGAAATTTAAGGGGAATGTCGAACAGTCCTTATTAAAAATTCCGAAAATCGGAAAAGGCGTAGCCTCATTCTTAAAAAAATCAAAAGATTCCATTAAACAGCTGTTTGTGCCGGGAATGTATTTTGAGGATATGGGAATTACGTATGTAGGGCCGTTGGATGGACACAATATTCCATTGATGGTGGAAACGCTAAATCGGGCAAAACAGCTGGATGAACCGATTATTCTGCATGTTGTCACCAAAAAAGGAAAAGGTTATCGTCCTGCAGAGCAAAATCCTGCCAAATTCCATGGAGTCAATCCGTTCTCTTTAAAGACAGGACAAACGACTGCCGCTAAGACGGCACCTTCCAATACAGAAATTTTCTCTGAAACTCTTTTGGAAGAGGCAGATAAAGATTCTAAAATTATAGCAGTGACAGCGGCGATGCCGGATGGAACCGGTCTCGGCAAATTCCATGACCGATTTCCGGATCGTTTTTATGATGTCGGCATTGCAGAGGAACATGCGGTTACCTTTTGTGCCGGTATGGCAGCCAGAGGGCTGAAACCTGTATTTGCCGTTTATTCGACTTTTTTGCAGAGAGGATTTGACCAGATTCTCCATGATGCAGCCATCGGTAATTATCCGGTGATTTTTGGCTTGGATCGTGCCGGTCTGGTAGGAGCAGACGGAGAGACTCATCAGGGAATTTTTGATATTCCTTATCTTTCAATGATACCGAACGTAACAATAATGGCGCCGATCAATGGAAAAGAGCTTCGTGAGATGTTAAAATCCACACTTTCCGATCCGAAAGGACCGACGGCGATTCGATATTCCCGCGGAGAGGCAGGGCGCCTTTATGAAGATCAGTGGGAAGAATTGGAGTACGGAAAAGGACAGATTCTGGAAAAAGGAAGAGAAGCTGTAATTCTTGCTGTGGGAAATATGATTCCGGAAGCGCACAAGGCAGTGGAAATTCTCAAAAAATATGGATATGAGATCGGTCTGGTGAATCCAAGATATATGAAACCGATGGATGAAGAACTTTTGAAATCTTTATCCGGGCAATATCCATTGATTGTAACGTTAGAAGAGGGAATTTTAAATGGCGGATTTGGATCTATGACAGCACGTTGTCTTATGGAAAACGACTACAAAGGAAAAGTCCGCAGTATTGGAATTCAAGATCAGTTTGTAGAACACGGATCTGTTCAGGAACTAAGGAAAATGCTGGGAATTGATGGGGAACATATTGCTGCATCAATTCGACAATGGATTGAGGAATAATACATGAAGAAAGAACGTTTAGATGTACTGTTGGTAAAAAAAGGGCTTGCTTCTTCCAGAGAAAAAGCAAAAGCAATTATTATGTCCGGGATTGTATTTGTGGACGGGCAGCGGGAGGATAAAGCAGGATCGACTTTTGATGAAAAACAACAGATTATAATTAAAGGAAAGACTTTAAAATATGTCAGCCGGGGCGGGCTTAAACTTGAGAAGGCTATGGACAATTTTGGCATTTCTCTGGAAGGAAAAGTCTGTATGGATGTAGGAGCATCCACCGGAGGATTTACGGACTGTATGCTGCAAAACGGAGCAATCAAAGTATACTCTGTGGATGTGGGACATGGACAGTTGGATTGGAAACTTCGCAATGACGAGAGAGTCGTCTGTATGGAACGAACAAATATGCGCTATATGGCAGAGGATGATATTGAGGAAAAAGCCTCTTTTGTTTCCATAGATGTTTCTTTTATTTCGCTGACTAAGATTCTGCCGGCAGTATCCCGTATTTTAGAAACCGAAGGTCAGGTAGTCGCTTTAATTAAGCCGCAGTTTGAAGCAGGAAGAGAAAAGGTTGGGAAAAAGGGAGTCGTCCGAGATCCGAAAGTTCACGAAGAAGTTATTGAGAAAATCTGTGATTTTGCATCTTCCAATGGCTTTTTACTTCTGCATCTGGATTATTCACCGATCAAAGGGCCGGAAGGAAACATTGAGTACTTGCTTCACATGCAAAAAACAGCAGCAGCAGAACAGAATCATCATCTGAGAGCAGACATTGCAAAGGTTGTCTTGGCATCTCATCAGGATTTGGCAAAGAATAAGGAATGACATGAAGAATTTTTTGATTTTGACAAATGAGAAAAAAGATCCTGGATTGGAAATTTCAAAACGAATTCAGGAGTATATTGAACAGTCCGGCGGAACAAGTCGGAGAATGTGTGAATTTACACGGCATATACAAGAACACATGAGTTGTATTACAAAAGATACGGAATGTGTCATTGTATTAGGCGGAGACGGCACGATGCTCCATGCCGCAAGGCTTTTAGTAGACCACGATCTCCCGATGGTAGGAGTAAACCTGGGAACCCTTGGTTTCCTTGCGGAGATTGAATTAGCGAAGCTTTATGAGGGGCTGGATGAGCTTCTTAATGACACATTTCGGATAGAAGAGCGGATGATGCTTGACGGAAGAGTAATTCATGCGAATCAGGAAACCGATCATCTGCCGGCATTGAATGATGTGGTGATCGCAAGAAGTGGTTTTTCCAGAATTATTTCTTTTCGAATTATCGTAAATGGAGAACTTTTGGATATATATGAGGCAGACGGAGTAATTATCTCGACACCGACAGGGTCTACCGGCTACAATCTCTCTGCAGGAGGGCCGATTGTGAATCCAAAGGCAAATGTTATTTTAGTTACACCGATTTGTCCACATTCTTTGCAGGCAAAAAGCATGGTGTTATCTCCGGAAGACGAAATTGAAATTTATATTGAAAATGTCAGACAGACACAGCTTGAAGAGGCATATGTTACTTTTGACGGACAAGTCGCACGAAAACTCCAGCCGGGAGATGTACTTCAAGTAAAGAATTCTTTGAAAAGGGCGAAAGTTATTAAAGTGAAAGAAGATAGTTTTTATCAGATTTTAAGAGTTAAGGTGGGTGGACGGAATGAAAAAGAATAGACAGGAAGCGATTATTGAGTTAATTCAGAAATATTCCATCGAAACCCAGGAAGAATTACTTTCCAGACTTCATAAGATCGGATTTCAGACAACTCAGGCAACGATTTCCCGTGATATCAGAGAGCTTGCATTGATAAAGAAACCGGATGCAGAGGGCAGACAAATTTACAGTCTGGTGGATCAGGAAAATGAGACATCCAGAAAGTATCAGAGAATTTTATCAGAGGCAATTCTTTCGATGGAACTGGCAGAAAATATGCTGGTAGTAAAGACTGTATCAGGGATGGCAATGGCTTGTGCCGCAGCTTTGGATTCTCTCGAGATTGTAGGAATCATCGGGACTATTGCAGGGGATGATACGATTATGTGTGTAACGAAAGATAAGATTATTGGACGAACGGCGATTGCAGAAATCAGGCAGATGATCCGATCCATTCAATAGAAAGACTGAGGGGAACTTTATGCTTCAGAATTTGCATGTAAAAAATCTTGCTTTGATTGATGAAGTTGAGATTACATTTCATGAACATTTGAACATTTTAACAGGAGAAACCGGAGCAGGAAAATCCATCTTGATCGGTTCTATAGAAAGTGCATTAGGGAAAAAGATTTCCAAAGATATGATACGGCCGGGGGCAAAAGAAGCGGTAATTGAATTGCTTTTTTGGATAGACGATCCTCGGACGATCCGAGAGATTGAGTCGTTCGATATGGAAGTTGAAGACGGTCAGGTTTTTATTAAACGGATTATTCAGGAGCGGAGAAGTATTAATAAGATCAATGACAGTACGGTAACTCTAAAGACTTTGAGGGAAGTATCCAGACGATTGTTTGATCTCCATGGACAACAGGAACATCAGGTATTGTTAAAAGAAAAAAATCATCTTGTGATGATGGATCATTTTCTGACAAAAGAAGGGGAAAAAGCCCTAAAAGAGTGCCATAGGCTTTCCGGAGAGTATTCTAAAGTATCCGGTAAGATTCAGGAGCTTTCTATGGATGATCAGCAGAGACTTCGAGAGATAGATTTTTTAGAACATGAGATCGGAGAAATCGAAGGAGCTCATTTGATTTCAGGAGAGGATACGACGCTGGAACAGCTTTATAAAAAGATGCTTCACAGTAAAGATATTGCCGCCTCCTGTTATGCTGCCAGTCTTTTAACCGGATATGAGCAGGATACGGCGATTGGAAATCAGCTGACAGAGGGTATCCGAAAGATTCAGGAAGTCAGTCATCTTGACCCGGTCATTCAGGGATTTTATGAACAGTTTTTACAGGTGGAGGATCTTCTTACAAGTCTTCATCAGGAATTAACAGATTACGTGGAAGAGATGGAGTTTGATGAACAGACTTTCACTGAAACGGAGCAGCGGTTAAATCTGATTAACGGATTAAAAGAAAAATATGGGAACTCCATTGAGGCGGTACTGGAGTATGCAAAAACTGCATCCGGACGTCTTGAGATGCTGAAAGATGCTGCGGCAGAAATTGAAGTATTGAAAAAACAGCAGAGTCAGATTCGAGATTCTTATGAAGCTGCTGCAAAAGCGCTTTCCGATGGCAGAAAGAAGATTGCAGGTAAGCTGGAAAAAGACATTACAAAGGCGTTAAAAGATTTAAACTTTCTTTCCGTAAATTTTCAGGTGGAAATTACCAAAGAAGACAGAATTTCACCGGATGGAATGGATCGTGTTCGCTTTATGATCTCTACGAATCCGGGACTTCCGATGCGTCCGGTACAAGATGTAGCTTCCGGAGGTGAATTATCGAGAATTATGCTGGCAATGAAATCTGCTGCCGCAAAAGCAGACAGAGTAAACACTTTGATTTTTGATGAAATCGATACAGGAATCAGTGGGGAGACTGCCAATCGTGTTGCCCAGAAAATGGCATTTATCTCCAAAGATCATCAGGTGATTGCCATTACACATCTGCCTCAAATTGCTTCGATGGCAGACAGTCATTACTATATCCAGAAGCAAACCGATCAAGAGAAAACTTCAACAATGATCAAAGAATTAAATGAAAGTGAATCTTTGGAAGAAATTTCCAGAATGATCAGTGGTGATCAGAAAACCGAAACTTCCATAGAAAATGCAAAAGAAATGAAATCTTTAGCAAATGACGCAAAATTATACTGATTCAATTGACGATAATAGCACATAATAAAAAGGATGTATCACAAAAAAAGGTACGTCCTTTTTTAGGAGGAAAATATATGCGAAAATACTATTATCGAAAAATATTGATCTTACTTTTTTTTCTAAATCTTCTGGCAATCGGTACTCTTTATATAAGATACTGCAGGGAGCAGCTTCCCAATGCAATTCATATTAAAAAGGGGCAGGAGACATCTTTACAATATGATGTCCCGGCGACGGCAGAAATCAATCACCAAAAAATTCAACTGAATCATCCTTTTGTATTGAAACAAAGCCAGACAGGTCAGTATGAAATGAATGCCAGTTTGTTTGGGACGATTCCGTTAAAAAAAATCAAGGTTCACGTCGTTGATACAAAAAAAGTCGTGCCAAGCGGGAAAGTTGTAGGAATTTATGTGGAAACAAAAGGGCTGTTAGTATTGGAGACAGATACTTTCACCGGAATTGATGGAGCGAGCCATGCTCCAAGCAGCAATAAACTATATGAGGGAGACTATATTCTGGCTGTAAACGGGACTTCCATAGATTCAAAAGTTTCCTTTATGTCGATTGTAAATCAATGCAAAGGGAAGGAAATTACTCTGGATGTCCGAAGAAATTCAAAGAAGATTACCATTAAAGTTCATCCGGTCATGTCGGCAGCGGATCATCAGTACAAAATCGGAGCATGGGTCAGAGATAACACACAGGGGATCGGAACATTAACTTATACGAGCAAAAATGGATTTGGCGGATTGGGACATGGAATTTGTGATATGGACACCGGCATTTTGATGCAGATTAAAGGGGGATTTCTTCTTGATCCGCAGATTGACTCCATCTCAAAAGGGCAATCCGGCTCTCCGGGAGAAATTGTAGGAAATATCTATTATAAGGAAGAAAACGTCATAGGCGCCATTGAGAAAAATACGGAAAAAGGAATCTATGGGACTATGACCAAAGAAAATCAGAAAGAATACGAGGTGGGATATCGTCAGGATATTAAAGAAGGAAAGGCATATATTATCTCGAATATCAGTGGTGAATCCCAAAAGTATGAGATTAAAATAAGGAAAGTAAATCATTCCGAATCCAACACGACCAAAAGTATGGAAATTGAAATTACCGACCAAAAGCTTTTGAAATTAACCAATGGAATTGTTCAGGGAATGTCTGGAAGCCCCATTGTCCAGGAAGATAAATTTATCGGTGCAGTAACACATGTATTTGTCAATGATCCGGCAAGAGGATACGCAATTCTTGCTGAAACAATGGTGGAGGAAATGGGAAAATGAAATTAAAAGAAAGGAAACTGTGAAAAAAAGAAGACCAATTCCATATATAAAGAGTTAAGTCCAAGGATTGAAAAAATAGTTTTCCAAACACCTAAATCTGCAAAAATATATGTAAAACCAAGGATTGTAACAATAGTTCCCGCAATTTTATCAGCACGGTTATCTTTTACCGGAGGTTTCTTTTCGTTTTTGGCGAAAGAGGTTGAGGAGAATGTATTATGATATTGTGTATCAAAATCAGACTGCATATTTTTAAGCTCTTCCTCTTTTTGCTCTTGTTCTTGTTTTTCCAGGTCTTCTTTAAATTTTTCATAAAGATAATATTCTCTCATATTATCTTTCCAATCTTTTTTTTCATCACGATTATAATCAAAGAAACTCATCCGTTTTATCTCCATTTTCATAAAAATCTAATATCATGAGTATATATGATTAGGATCAAAAGTCAATATATATTGAAAAGACTTTTTGAAAAATGCTATGATTTTTTGCTGTAAAATAGGACATACATAAAAAAATTTGTTATAATGAGAAAATTAATTGTACCAAAGATGGAGCAGGAAAACAAAGGGGGAGTTACATGAAGATTTTACATTTATCAGATCTTCATCTTGGGAAACGAGTCAATGAAGTTTCCATGATTGAAGACCAGAAATACATTTTGAATCAGATCTTAAAGATTACAGAGGAAGAATCCATTGATGTGGTTCTTTTGTGCGTAGATATTTATGACAAATCTATCCCAACGATTGAGGCAGTACATCTATTGGACGATTTTTTGAGCAGACTGAATGATGCAGGAAAAAAAGTATTGATGATCAGTGGAAATCATGATTCCGGTGAGCGGCTTTCTTTCGGGAAGTATTTATTTTCCAAATCTAATATTTATATTTCATCTCAGTTTCAGGGAGAAGTAGAGCAGATTACTCTGCACGACGGAGATATTTCTGTTCATTTTTATCTTCTGCCGTTTGTAAAGCCGGTGTATGTCAATCATCTTTTGGGGGTGCAGACAGATACTTACGAAGAATGTATGCGCTATTTAATTGAGCAGATGCAGGTTGATACCGATCAGACGAATATCCTGCTGGCACATCAATTTGTAACAGTGAACCGAAAATCTCCGGAATTATCCGATTCAGAAACCAGTTCATTGGGAGGACTCGATAATATTGATTATCGGGTTTTCGATGACTTTGATTACGTGGCTTTAGGACATATTCATAAACCACAGGCGATGGGAAGAGAGCATGTGCGTTATGGAGGTTCTATTTTAAAATATTCATTTTCTGAAATCAACGGGGCAAAGAAAGCAGTAATTTTAACAATCAATGAAAAGAAAGAGATTCATTTATCCCATCGGGTTCTTTATCCTATGCATGATATGCGGGAGATAAAATGCAGCATCGAAGAACTTCTAAACGGCGAAATTGAACTTGGAAATACAGAAGATTATATGCATGTGATTTTAACTAATGAAGATGAAATTTTTGATGCGATTGGCAAAGTTCGAAAAGTCTATCCCAATGTTATGCAGATTAGTTTTGAAAATCGAAAATATATGCAGTCACTGGAGACGATGGAATTTGACAAACATCATGTGATGAATCAGAATCCCTTGAATTTGTTTTCAGAATTTTATAAGATGCAAAACCATATCGACCCGGATGAAAAAAGAATGGAAATTATAACATCAATTTTTGAGGAGGTGGACCGATGAGACCAAAGACTTTAGAAATGTGGGCATTTGGGCCATTTTCCGGAAAAACTAAAATACAGTTTGAGAATTTCCATGGGATTTTTTTGATTTCCGGTGAAACCGGAGCAGGAAAGACAACGATTTTTGATGCCATTTGTTTTGCTCTTTATGGTGAAGTTAGTGGCGACCATAGAAAATCAGATATGATGCGCAGTGATTTTGCCGGAGAAGATATGGAAACAAAGGTCGTGTTTTCTTTTGAACATAATCAGAGAGATTATAAAATAGAGCGTAATCCTTCTTATATGAGGAAAAGTAAGAGGGGGAATGGACTCACAAAACAAAATGCAGATGCCGTATTGTACTGTGACGATGAAATTCTGTGCACAGGAACAAAAGTCGTAACTGAAAAAATGGAAGAAATCCTCGGAATTAACCGTTCCCAATATAAACAGATCTCTATGATTGCCCAGGGAGAGTTTTTAAAACTTTTATATGCGCCCAGCAGAGAACGGGGAGAAATCTATCGGAAAATTTTCGGAACAGAGTATCTTTATGACTTTCAGAACCGGATCAAAGAGCGTTACCGCTCATGCGTCAAAGACCACCAGAGGGTTACGGAAGATATTTTCCTTTTGGAAGGACAAGCAGAGATTGCGGAAACCGAACCGGAGTATGACCGATATAAGGAATGTTTAAAAAAAGAACAACAGGTATCAGAGTTCATAGATGTTTTGGAACAATATGATAGTCGGAAATCTACAGAATTGAAACAGCTAAAAGAACAGGAAGATCTGTTAAAGCGTGTACACCATGAAAAATCTCTTGAATTAGATCGTGCAAAGGAAAAAAACAAGAAATTTGATCAGTTGGAATGTTCGCAAAGAGAAGTTCTTGATCTGGAAGAAAACAAAGATATAATGGATGATTTAGAGCAGCATCTGGAACTGGCAGACCGTATTCTCAGACAGTTGGTTCCTTTGGAGGAAAAAATACAAGAACGTAGGGAACTGATGGAAAAAACGAGAGATCGGATTCTTGATATTTCCACAAAACAAAAGGATGCTCAAAAGATTGCCATTCAAAAGAAGCACCAATATGAACAAATCCAAAAGAGAGACCCTGAAATTCAGGAACTTGCCCTGAAATTAGAACAATTAGAGCGTCAGTCCGGGGATTATGAAGAATTGGAACTTTGGAAAAAGCAAACCGAAGAAGCACAAAAACAGAAGAAGGAGTTCGAACAGGAAAAGCAGAAGGTGGAACAAAAAGAACAGAAGTACAGAGAGGATCTGGAAGATAAGAAAACATTTTTGACGAAGCATCAGGACATTGATGAGACAGTCGAGCGAAAGAATGCGGAAGGATTAGCAGTTCAAGAAGAATACCAGAAGTGGAAGAAACTTGTGGAAAAACTACAATTATGGGAAAAAGAACATTTAAAACACCGGGAAGTGCTTAAAGTCTTTCAAAAAATCAAGATGGAACGGGAACAGAAAACCAATGAGCTTTTAGATGCTCAGGATCAGTATGATTGTAATCAGGCGGGACTTTTAGCAAAAGACCTCAGAGAGGGAGAGGCATGTCCGGTATGCGGGTCAAGAGTACATCCGAAAAAAGCACAACTGACAGATAGTAAAATCACTCAGAATTTGCTGAAAAAAATAAAACAGCAAAAAGAAGAAAAAGACAGAAAATATGAGGAAGTCCTCTCAGAGACAACTCGTCAACGTGAGCGGGCGGAAAATTTGAAAAAGGATATTGAAACAGAGAGTGGCCTTAAGGAAACGGCATTTGAAGAAATAGGGATTCGTTATCGAACATCTTACGAGAAACTGCAGCAATTAAAAAAAGAATATGATCAGCTAAAAGAACAGAAGGAAGAAGTAAAACAGGTACGTCAGGGCAAGGAGCAGATTGAGAACCGGCTGCAGGAGATATTACATAAAACAGCCGATTTGAATGAAACAATTCATCGACAGGACGGAATCTACCAGAAAGCCTATGCACAGTTTTCGCAGATCCAAAAAAGTCTTGCATATGATTCTCTTAAAACAGCACGTAAGGAGCAGAAACGGCTTCAGAGAAAGAAAGAACAGTGTGAACGACTGAGAGAACAATGCAATGAAGAAGCACAAAAGGCACAAAGAGAATGTACAGATCTTGAGAGCAGGCTGACAGAAGTCGGAGAAACTTTAAAAGAGCATGAAAAACAAAATGTCCTTTTGGAACAGGAATATGAAAATGCTCGAACACATTTTTCGATAGAGGATCTTAAGACAGAGCGGATGGAGGCTCAGGAGATCGAAAAGCAGCGTAAGATCATAAATGACTACAGGATGAAACTGGAGATTTCAAAGAATACACAGAAAAATCTTCAGGAAGAACTGAAGGATCAGACCAGACCAAATGCCGCCGAGCTTGAGGAGAATGTCATAAGGCTGGAAGAGGAACGTAAAATACTGGAGGAAAAGCGAGAGAATATTTCCCGGTGTCAGACGCTTAATAAAAATTCTTTAACACAGTTAAAGAAAAAAGTGAAAGAAAATCAGGAGATTGAAAGGCGTTACAGTATTCTAAAAGAACTTTCAGACACTGCCAATGGAGAATTAACAGGGAAAGCAAAGATTACCTTTGAAAGCTTTGTGCAATCGGTTTATCTGGATTATGTACTGGCAGCAGCGAATCAGCGGATGGTCGTGATGAGCGATGAACGATATCTGCTGAAAAGAAAAGAAGAAACCGGGAACAAACGGTTTCAGACCGGATTGGATATCGAGGTTTTAGACCAGTGGACCGGAAAAAACCGTGATGTACAATCGTTATCCGGCGGAGAATCTTTTAAAGCCGCACTGTCTCTTGCCCTTGGATTGAGTGATGTCATTCAGTCTCAGAAAGGCGGGATTCACATTGATACGATATTTATTGATGAAGGTTTCGGAACTCTGGATCATGAGTCACTGGCAAAAGCAATGGAAATCATTCATCGTTTGTCCGCAGACGGGGAGAAGCTGGTTGGAATTATTTCTCATGTAGAAGAATTAAAAGGTCAGATTGATCAAAAGATTGAGGTATATCGAGATAAGGAAGGTAGTATGATAAAATGATGAAATACGAGTTTTACTTTTTTGATTTAGACGGAACGATCACAGATTCCGCTCGTGGAATTACCAATTCTGTAATGTATGCTTTGAAAAAATATGGAATTAAAGAGGAAAACAGAGAAAAATTGTATGCATTTATCGGCCCGCCTTTAACAGATTCCTTTCAGAAATATTATGGATTTTCAAAAGAGCAGTCATGGAAGGCTGTGGAATACTATAGAGAATACTATAAAGATCAGGGGATTTTTGAGTGTGAGGTTTATGAAGGGATTAAATCAACCCTCTCTACGATTCAAAAAAACGGGAAAAAGGCTGTAATTGCCACTTCAAAACCGGAAATATACGCAAAGCGAATTGTAGAACATTTTCAACTGAACTCCTATTTTGATGGGGTTTACGGAATGGAGTTAAACGGAGGAAGAGGAACAAAATCAGAGGTGATTCAATATGCCTTAAGAGAATGTAATATCAAGGATCTTAACCATGTATTAATGATTGGAGATCGGAGCCATGATATGATCGGTGCAAAAGAAAATGGTATTCAAAGTCTTGGAGTGCTTTATGGATTCGGCTCAGAGAAGGAATTAAAAGAAGCCGGTGCAGACAGCATTGTACATACGACAAAAGAATTAAATGAGTGGATCGAAAAAAGGGGAAAATCCTGAGGAAGGGGTTTTTCCCTTTCTGCAAAATTCGACGTTCTCTTAGAAAACACGTGTCGAGGAAGATCAAAAAACATTGAATTTTTTGTATTCCCGCAAAAACTTGCGAAAGATAGTGGGTTGTTTGTAAACTTCGATAAAATATATAATATTATTGTAAATAAAAACAGAATTGGAGGACTTAATAATGAGCAAGATTAATGTTGCAATTGCCGATGACAATCAAAGAATGGTCGAAATGATGACGGAAATATTACAGCAGGAAAGAGATATTGACGTAATTGCAAGCGCAGATAACGGAGAAACCGCAGTAGAGGTGATTAAAGAGAAACAGCCGGATGTGGTTTTACTGGATATCATCATGCCAAAGCTCGATGGGATTGGTGTCTTAGAACGTTTAAAAGAGGAACACATGGAAAAGAAACCGACAGTTATCATGCTGTCCGCTATGGGGCAGGAAAATGTCTGCGAGGAGGCAATGGAACTTGGAGCGTCATATTTCATTTTGAAACCATTTGATTCTAACATGGTAATCCGCAAGATTAAGCAGTTGAAATCCGGACAGTCAATACCAAGACCGCTAGTTTCCATGATGGAAGAAAAAAGCGGAATTACAAAAAATTATTTAGAAATCATTATAACCAATATGATCCATGAGATTGGAGTTCCGGCTCATATTAAGGGATATCAGTATCTGAGAGATTCTATTATGATGGCTGTTTACGATATGGATATTTTAAATTCGATTACGAAACAATTATATCCAACGATTGCAGAAAGATTTTCTACAACACCGAGCAGAGTAGAACGTGCCATACGACATGCAATTGAAGTTGCCTGGGGTCGTGGGAAGATGGATACAATAGATGCTTTATTCGGCTATACCGTTCATGCAGGAAAAGGAAAACCTACAAATTCAGAGTTTATTGCTCTCATTGCCGATAAAATCCGTCTGGAGTATGGAAGCGAGATCCTTTCATAGCAATATGAAAGCCAGCACAGAGCCTAGGAAGGAGAAACAGGGCTTATGAAAAGAAAACTGAGAGTTTTGGTTGTAGAAAATGATCAAAAAGAGGCGCAAAAGATGGAGCAGGCTTTAAAAAACAATTTTGAAGTAATTATGAATCCGGGAAACGAGGAAGATACGGCAAGTGACATGCATAAATATAAGCCGGATGCTGTAATTGTAAATATTGAAATGGTGACAGATCAGGGCATGGAGGTGATAAAAAACTGCCGGAAAAAATTTGGTTCTGATAAGATCCCGGCATGCATCGTAACAACAGATGCAGATACAGGAAAACCATGGGAGAAAATCAGTTCTATGGACATCGATTATTGTATGATGAAGCCTTTTGAAACAGAACTTTTAGTACATCGAATTCAGCAGATTCTGCGCTTAAAGCATATGGGGCATAATATACAGTCTTCCGATTTGAAAAAGAGCAGTCAGAATGTTTCGGCAAATTATCAGTATTGTATACGGCAAGAGGTAACAAAAATTATAAGGGATCTTGGAATCCCTGCTCATATTAAAGGATATCAATATTTGAGGGAAGGAATTCTTCTGACTGTTGAAGATGTGAATATGATGAACTATATCACAAAACTGTTATACCCGGCCATTGCCAAAAAGTACAAAACAACATCGAACAGCGTGGAACGTGCCATCCGCCACGCGATTGAAGTGGCATGGAACAGAGGAAAAGCAGAGCTTCTGGAAGAAATGTTTGGATATACGATCAGTACAGGAAGAGGGAAGCCGACGAATTCACAATTTATTGCAATGATTGCAGATAAATTAAGGGGGGAATATCAAAAAAATGTCTCATAAATTATTTCTATATATCAAAATTTCTCAAAACCAAAACAAGTCAATGTTAAAATATAATAACAGGATATAGAGAGGTACTTTGGGAGGCATAAAGGGATTGGTTTGTAGAAGGAGGAGAAAAATGAGTGAAAAATACAGTGTTTTGATTGCGGACAATTATTCGGAAGAAATACGACAGCTGCAAGAAGAACTATCCAAGAAATTTGATGTCGTATCTGCCAACAATGATGGAATACAGGCGTTTGATAATATTATACAGTTACATCCGGATATTGTAGTTCTTGATCTGATGCTGCCGGGACTGGATGGGATTGGAGTGATTGAAAGATGCAGAGAGGAGATGGAAGAGGAAGCGCTTCCATCCTTTATTGTTCTGACTTCGATTGGAACACAGAATTTGATGGAATATTTATGTTATATGGGTATTGATTACTGTATGATGAAGCCGTTTCAGCCCGAAATGCTGCTTCACAGAATGGAACAGCTCACCAGATTGAGATCGCTTCATACAGAGATCCAGAAAAATGAGAACTCGAACAGGAGAGGAAGAATTTGCGAAACCAACGATATACGAAGAGATGTAAGTCTGTTAGCGAGAGAGCTTGGAATTCCTGCACACATTAAAGGATATCAATATCTGAGATCCGGAATTGTCATGGCAGTGGAAGATTCAAATATGGTAAATTACATTACAAAACTTTTGTATCCTTCCATTGCCAAAGAATATAAAACAACATCCAGCAGCGTTGAAAGGGCAATTCGTCATGCGATTGATATTGTGTGGAATCGGGGAAATCAGAAATTGTTAGGGGAGATCTTTGGTTCTTTTGTACATTCAGGACAAGATCGTCCAACCAATTCGGAGTTTATTGCTGTCATAGCAGATCGGATTCGATTAGAATATCAAATGAATGCATCCTGATAAAAATGAACGGAATTTTCCGTTCATTTTTTATAGGCAGTGAGAAAATTTGTTATATACTCCGTTTAAAAAGGATATTTTCATATTTGAATGAATAAGGTATAATTAAATAAGAAAGCGGGGAGGTGAATATGAGAAAATATATTCCGGAATATTATAAGGAATTTCATTGTCTGGCAAGCCAATGTAAAGATACCTGCTGTGCAGGATGGGAAATTATGATTGACAGGGCATCGTTGGAGCGATATGAGAAGGTGTCCGGGAACTTTCGAGATAAACTAAAAAAAGGAATTGCATATACAGATGGAGAAGCTTCTTTTCATATGGATTCATACGGACGATGTGCATTCTTAAACGAGAAGAATCTATGTGAAATTTATACAAATCTTGGGCAGGATGCATTATGTCAGATTTGCACAGAACATCCCAGATTCCACGGTCAATACGGAAGGATTTTGCAAAGTGGCATTGGATTGGCATGTGAGGCGGCAGCGAGTCTGATTCTTAACCCTGACCGGCCGTTTATACTGGAAGAGACAATCGAAGAATCGGATGAATTTGAGGAAGACGAATGGACAGACTGGCTGTTTTTAGTTCAGGAACGGTTGTTTGAAATCCTTAAAAACCGTCAGTATTCTATAGAAGAACGGATGAGTCAGGCATTAAGCTTTACCTATCTGCTGCAGCAGTGTGTAAATCAGGAGCAGGAACTGCCAAAGGATATTAAGATGATTCAGGTGAGAGAATCTGATATTTTTAACAATCTCAGTACACCGGAATCCTTAGAAAGCTGGCTGTATTTCTATATGGATTTAGAATATATGGACCCGGTATGGACAGAGATGCTGACAGAGATAGTAAAAGAAAAAATCTATAGAACATCCGGGACAATGGATCATGTGTATTATGAAAATCTGACCATCTATTTTATTTATCGTCATTTTATGAAATCTTTTGAGGACTGCAATCTATTCGATAAGGTCAGATTTGCGGTGTTAAGCTGTCTGCTGCTGGATATGCTGAACCGGCTTTGTATGAAGAAGGACTTCCCTTTCACATCTTTTGATATCGCCCGAATGTATTCCAAAGAAATTGAATATTCAGAAGAGAATCTCTCAGCAATATTTGAAGAATTTCTATTCGATCCGCCCTGTCAGAACATATAAATAATTACAAAACTATGAAAAATATAGAAAAAGTGTCACAAATTTACGATGCGGTTATTTACAACTAGAATTTATATCTTTATAATAGTTGAGAGTGATAATTAACCCTGTAATACTTTTAAATTAAGAGAGAAGAATATAAATGAAAATACGTAAGAGGAAACCTATTGGCAAGACGACCGTAAAATACATTGAGCAATTATATATGTTATATTCAAGAAAACTGTTTTATATTGCGAGAAATTATGTAAAAGATATTGATCTGGCAGAAGATGTACTGCAAGGAGTCTTTGAGAAAGCACTATTGTATCCCAATAGTATTTTAAAGGTACCAGAAGACGAGATTCTTTACTTTCTGACGGCTATGACAAAAAATACGGCACTTGCGATAATTCAGGATGAGAAAAATAATGAACATGAAAGTCTTACTTATGATGATGGGGATGAAGGCGATTTTGTGGAAGATCCGCGAAATAACTATCTTCAGATGATTGATTTAGAGTCGCTAAAACAAAAACTTGCCGCCATGCCGGATCGAAATAGAGATACGTTGTTGTTCCGCTATGTGTATGGGTTTAAATGTAAGGAGATTGCAGATCTATTTCAGATTTCAGAGCGCAGTGTGAAGCTTCGCTGTAGTGATGCAAGAAAACAGCTGAAAAAAATGCTGGAAGAGGATGGGGAATATTTTGATTCATAATCTGTAAAAATTTCGGTATATTTTCTTAGTTATTAAAAAGAGTTAACCGAAAACATCCGGCTAACTCTTTTGTCATATCATGGTCTTATTGATTGGTTGCGATCTGAATTAATTGAATACCAATCTGGTCATAATCTTCCGGGAAGAAGATACGAATGGTCTGGTCACCGCTTTTTATTTTCTGCTGCTTAAGCAGGAATGTTTTGCTGTGCATATCTTCTGATACTTTCGCATTTTCAAATGTCTCTATTACGTTTGCGACCAGCTGTTTTTTTGCTCCGGAAAGGCTTTCAATGTGAAGGGGTTTTAACTCATTGAGGGTTGTGTTTTTTGCCTCCCGGAAGAGATCCAGATAATTAATATATTGACTGGAAACTTTGACAGAGGCCTCTTTATCATCATCTTTTACAATCTCAACTTTGTAATCCAAAGCTGCAAGTTTCTTGCTGATTGCCTCAAAAATCTGCTGTGACTGCGTCTTGCTGAT
>OBYP01000622.1_pt1 | contig 29119 bp, 32 predicted proteins | sample 1501461 | NCBI WGS metagenome assembly OBYP01 (sample SAMEA2580201, study PRJEB22360) | human gut metagenome | biome: human gut; feature: human-associated habitat; material: faeces | place: Denmark | collected 2008/2010 | reverse complement strand
ACAAATTCTCAATCCTATTACTACGTTTCTGGTAACAAAAACCGCCTTTTATGGTATCGTAATAAAAATATCTTTAATATTATCTCTAATTTATCTGAAGATGAAATGATTAAGATTGCTGAAAATATAAAAATTTCCAAATAAATCTAATAAGACCTTTTTAGGTCTTATTTTTTTCCTCCTTTTCATCTATTTACTGTTAAAAGAACAGTAAGGATGGAAAGGATTTTTTATGAAAAAACTTCGTAAAGTAATTGCTCTCTGTTCTATTTGTGCCATTACATTTGTATCTACTACTTCTACTGCCTCTGCTGCTGATAGCTGGGCAGGATTTGAAGATGTTACCATCGGTTTATCTTTTGAAACATTAGGAGAAGCAGTATTCTATACTACTGTCATTCCTTCTAAAGATTCCTATTATTCAAAAATTACAATGAAACTCCAGCGCTATTCCGGTGGTTCCTGGCATACTCTAACAAGCGGTACTCATAGTTCCACTAGCGTAAACGCTTATAGCCGAGGATATTTTGTTTCTAAAGGTTATACCTACCGTGTCCACAGTACCGTTACCATTTATAAATCCAAAGGCGGTGCTAAAATAAACAGTGATACGTTTACTTATAAAAGTAAATATTAATATATATACAAAACAACAAAACTGTAACTTAAACAAAAGATTTTATAATCCTTACTCGTCAAGAACATTTTACACAGACAGGTCTTCCTGTCTTTTTGACGTTTTTCAGGGATTTTTAACCCAAATCATACAGCGCAATTTCCAAGTTCAAAAAAAATTTAATTTTTTTTCAAATTTGTTTCCCCTTTTTTCCAGAAAAACGGTTTACTAAGTGTAAGAGAGATTGAGTGATAACTTTTTATCACAATCACAAATAGAAACTATTAATAACAATGAAACAAATAACCCTTACCAACCACTTCCCAAAATATAAAGGTAGGGGAGGGCCAATTAAAAAAATATCTCAATTATACCTGCAATCTCTCTTACATACTAAGGCCGAAGTCCTCCCAAGACTCCGGCCTGTATTTATTAATTATTTAGTTGTACTGCCGAATCCGCCATTTCGTACATCTGTTACCTTATCATCAATCGTAATTCCATACTGCATAAAAATGCCCTGAACCATTCCTGTTCCCTGAGCAACTGAAACCTTCTTGCCTTCATTGGTATCATTGGTCAATTTCACAAAAATATGTCCTTCATTATCAGAATAAAAATAATCACTGTCAATAATTCCAACCGTATTATTCATCTGAAGACGGAATTTAAATCCCAGACCGCTTCTCGGAAAAATATTCAATACCCAATCCTCTTCGATAAACACCCTGATCCCGGTAGGGATCTTAATTGTCTCTCCAGGTTCCAGAGTAAAATCAATCGGGCTAAAGAAATCATATCCTGCTGATCCTCTGGTTGCCCTCCGCGGCAGCAAAATCTGATCATAAATCTCTCGTATTGTTTCCTCGGAAGTCCCCTCAAAACTATCTTTCCAGTCAGCTTCAAATTGAACATAACTAACCTTGTGAAATTGTGCAATTTTATTCATAAGTTCTACCATCATCTTTCTTTTTTCTACTGTAATCAAATTCGATTTTACCAAACAACCCGATTCCTTTCAATAGTCTGACAGCTTTTTCAGTGAAAGAAATTCGTATTTTTCTTTCTTCAAATTTTTTATTACAGTATCCAGCGCCTCGGCATTTGACTGAGACACATTATGCATCAAAGGAATCGCCCCATTATGTGTATAATCCTGAAAATGCTTTATTACATAATCTTTTCCCGGCTGTTTATTCACATCAAAATCCACATATGCCATGCTCCAAAATATCGTTTTATATCCCATTTTCTTCGTCAGTTTCAATGTATTTTCATTATATTCCCCCATCGGCGGACGAATAAACAGATCCATATCATATCCGGTTTTCTCCTTAAAAAACTCCGCACAGTCTATAATTTCCTGCTTATTGTCCCTGTCAGACAAAGATGGCATACTTTTATGATGCACCGTATGGTTTCCAACCACGTGTCCCTCTTTTTTCATTCGCTTCACTAATTCCGACTCTTCCCGAATAAAGGGCTTCGTCACAAAAAATGCAGCGGGCACTTTATTTTTCTTTAAAACGTCTAATATTTTAGGTGTAAATCCATTTTCATATCCACAGTCAAACGTTAAATAAATGCATTGCTTCTTTTTCGGTTTCGGATCTACATAATAAGCATCATATTTTGAAAAATCAATTTTATCAGAAACTTCAGGAACTTTATGATCCTCATTTCTCTTCAGCCACCATCTCTCTGTTCCCGTCACGCCCTCACTGACAGTCTCCTCCACTTCCTCTACAGACGACTGCTCCGCCTTTTGAATTTCTGTACTCTGCGCCTTCTTTCGAGAACATCCATCACAAAACACCAAAGTTCCTAACATAAACACCATGATCATTACACGCTTCATATATAAATATCCTTTTTTCTTATTTTATTAAGGATATATGAAATTTATAAGTCATTGATAAAATCTTTCAGAGTCTGGATATCCTCCGGTGTCAGAGAAAGCTCTCTGGTGCTGGCAATTTGCTCCCAATGCCCTGCAATCTGCTGTGTCTCTTCCTTCTCCTTCTGCATCTGCTCCTCCTTGCGGGCTTCCTCACGTTTCGCCCGACTTTGTTTTGACAGCTTCTTATTCACACGATTCGGAAGTACATTGTCCAGATAATATATCAGATTCATCCGAATCATCCGTCTCATATGATCCATTTTTGTCAGATAGTCCAACATAAAAATTCCAATTCCAAATGCCGTACTTAAGATCAGACTCCTTCCCCAGAAATTAATATCCGTATTCATCCAAATACCGCGAACCGCCCCGGCACAGCCAAGCAGCATGCACAAAATTCCGCAAAATCCCGGAATCTGTTCCAAAAACACAGAATTTATCCCCAGAACCTTATTCGCTTCAAAATACTTATCCACAATGCACCCTGTGTTTTTCACACTTGTATTAAGTGCATAATAGTTCTCAAATTTTTTCTTTAATGACCCAATCCACGAACGCTTTGGCCTGTCCATATCCTCCGTTGACACCAAAAGTCTATGATAATTTCTCCAGACAATCAGTTTAGCAACAACTGCAATGAAAACAGAAGCCAATAGCCCCTGAATAAAAAAAGTTTCTCTTAACATCTCCATATCACTATCTCCTTTTATAATTCTTTATATCTCATTATAAAAGTAATGACATAGAAACTTAAGAGAAACTCTCCTACAAAGTTAGACTACAACCTGTCTAAAATTCCAAAAATAAGCCGAACAATGTGCTTAATTGCCGCTTTCTCAAATTCTTCGTAATTTCCTGTCGCTTCCTGGTCTGCTTTGTCAGAAATTGCACGCAGTACAACAAACGGTATCTTATTTAAATATGCCGCTTGTGCCATTGCCGCTCCTTCCATCTCAGCGCAGTAGCCATCAAACTGCCGGATCAAAAAATGTTTTGCTTCATTATCAGATATAAACTGATCCCCACTGACAACCCTTCCCACATAACAATGGATATCCGGGTTAACCTCCTCGCAGGCAGCTTTCGCAACTGCGATCAGCTCCTTATCTGCCTGGAAATATGAATTCTCCATTCTGGGAATCTCTCCCTTATTATATCCAAACACAGTTGCATCAACATCATGCTGAACCGCATCACTGGAGATTACAATATCTCCAATTTCAATTTCCTTATATAAACCACCTGCTACACCGGTGTTTATCAGGTGTGTTACCTCAAAACAATCTGCCAGAATCTGTGTGCACACTGCCATATTGACTTTTCCAATACCACTTTGCACAACTACCACCTGTTTTCCCCGCAGCTGTCCGGTATAAAAAGCCATTCCCGCACGCATTATGGTTTCTTTTTCTTCCATCGCATCAATAAACTGACTGACTTCCTCTTCCATCGCTCCGATAATACCTATCATTTTCTATCTTCTCCCATTCTTTCATTTCTCTTGTCATAATCATAATACCTTATCAGTGGTCGTCCGTCCAGTGCGAAGCGCTGTGTGAATATTCTTCATCCGATTCCGCCTTAAGATATTTTCTGCAACGCCTTTCTAAACTGGAAAAAGAACAGCACTGACGTAAACGTTACTGCAAGTGTGTCAGCAATCGGCTCTGCCATATAAACGGCTGTCGTTTGATTGCCTTTCATAATCTGCGGCATAATATAAATCAAAGGAATCAAAAGGACAAACTTTCGCATTACCGCTACAATAATTGATGCTTTCGCATTACTCAAAGAAGTAAATGTCATCTGGCATGCCATTTGCACTCCAAACAAAAAAGCCACCGCCATATAAATACGCAGTGCCGTCTGTGTAAAGTTCAATAATTCTGCATTTGATGTGAAAATTGACGCAAATCCTTTTGGAAAAATCATTACAAGCATCCACAAAATCGTTGCATAACACACACTGACTTTCAGTAACAATTTATATGCAGCCTTTACTCTGGACACTTGCTTTGCCCCATAATTATAACTGATAATCGGCTGTGCTCCCTGACCAAGTCCCTGAAGCGGCAGCATAGCAAACTGCATAACACTGGTCAAAATTGTCATAGCCCCCACTGCAATATCTCCTCCGTATTTTAAAAGCGATGAATTAAAGCAGATGGATATCACACTTTCACTTGCCTGCATAATAAATACAGAAAGACCGAGAGCCAGACTTGGCAGAATAATTCCAGGCTCTAATTTCATATATTTCTTTTGAATTTTCAAATTAGTCTTTTTACCCAACAAAAAGCTAAGAACCCAAATACATGACATTGCCTGAGAAAGAACCGTAGCTAACGCCGCTCCTCTGACGCCCATTCCAAATCCAAAAATAAAAATCGGATCTAAAATAATATTAGCAACCGCTCCGATCAAAACAGATAACATTCCCGTTTTTGCAAATCCCTGCGCTGTTATAAACGCATTCATCCCAAGAGTTAATTGAACAAATATTGTTCCTATGGCATAAATATTCATATATGCCACCCCATACTCAATCGTATTACTGCTGGCTCCAAAAGACATTAAAAAACTCCGGTTTCCAATCAGAAGTACGGCAGTTAACAAAATTGATACAATAATTTGTGTAAAGAAGCAATTACCCAATGTCTTCTCGGCCGAAACCTTATCTCCCTGTCCCATAAAAATTGTTGCTCTCGGTGCACCTCCATTACTAACTAAAGCTGCAAACGCTGACACAATTAAAATCAAAGGCATACACACACCCACTCCGGTTAACGCCATTGCACCTTCTTTTGGAATGTGCCCAATATAAATCCTATCTACAATATTATAAAACATATTAATCAGCTGCGCCACAACGGTAGGAAATGCCAGCTTAACCAGAAGTTTTCCTATCGGCTCTGTACGTAAAAAATCTCGATTATTCATTTTTTTCCCGCTCCATTCCGTCTAAAACATTACTTAAAATCTTGTTGTTTATTTTAAAATAGAATTCTAAATCCTCTTTTGAAATACCCTGAAAAATTTTTTGCTCATACTCTTTTTTTGCATCATCGATATCCTCTATCATACTTTTCACAGAATCCTTTAATCCAAGATGGATCTTCCTACGGTCTGCCTGATCCGGCATTCGATATAGCAGATCTTTTTTTATCAGACTCTCTACTGCTCTTGAAATATTTCCTTTTGGCAGCATCCTAAGATCGGCAATGTCCGCCGCAGTATCTTTCCCCGGATTATTGTAAAGAAAACTAATAATCTTAATTTCCATATGAGAAAGATGATAATCTGTTCGAACTCTTTCGATACATTGATCATAAAGTTTTTCTAATCCGCGAATCATTAAAAGCATATCTGTCGCCCTTGTCAACGTTATCATTCCTCCTATCTTTCATTCACTTCCTGCAAAGACAGTAATTATCTCAAGTTTAATATACTTCCTTTTAAAACGGTTATAATTAGAACCTTTTATCTATTATAGACATTTCAAATGTTTTGTCAATATCTACAGAAATGATCGTTCTCCCGGGTTAAAAAAAATTCACAGCCTATGAATATAATATCCAAAGACTGTGAATGTTCCACTTCAATTTACAAAAATTCTATACATCTGCAAGTATATCTAAAACTTTCTGTTTTGACTCTGCGGTTCTAAGTTCTTCCACCTTATCAAGATCTGAACATGTAATTGCGAGTTTTGCAAGTATATCCAGATGTTCATCATTCACACCGGCAATTCCAATCACGATATATGCATCTTTTCCATCTCCGAAACTGATTCCTTCCGGTACCTGGATAAATGAAACACCAGATGCTTTGATATATTTTTCAGATCCGGCTACTCCATGAGGAATCGCTACTCCGTTTCCAATATATACAGAAACCTTTTCATCTCTCTCAATCATCGCATCGATATATTCAGGATCTACACATCCTCTGTCGATCAGCATCTGTCCGGCTTTTTTAATAGCCTCTACCTTATCTCCGAAACTCTGATTTAATAAAATACTATTTTCGTCAAACACTTTACCCATTTGCGGTACCTCCCATTTTTCTTACGAATATCAATGTATCTTTTCGTATATAATTTTACCATGACATATTTTTTTGTGCTAGAAAAAACACCTATATATTTGTCAAAAAAGATTATGACAAAATTTTATTTCTTCTCCTGCGTAGTATTTTCCATTAACCGGACTCCGCACTGGACGGACGACCTCCGATAAGGTATACTGTTTATGCAAAGTTTTGCATTTTATAGTTTTACAGGAGGATTTTTATGTTATACAAGACAAAAGGTACTTGTTCTAGTGCTATTGAATTTGAAATAGAAGATGGAATTTTAAAAGACATTCATTTTGTCGGCGGCTGTCAGGGAAATACCACCGGTGTGGCTGCCCTGGCAAAAGGACTTCCGGTTGATGAAGTAATTGACAAGCTTTCCGGAATTCAGTGTGGTTTCCGCGGTACATCATGTCCTGACCAATTATCAAAAGCTCTTGTTGAATACAAGAACCATCAGTAAGCAGGTGATAAAATTATGAAACGAATTATTTTAACCGGTGGCGGGACTGCCGGTCATGTTACACCAAACATGGCACTCGTGCCGACATTAATTGATGAAGGATATGATATTTCCTACATCGGTTCTTACAATGGCATGGAAAAAAAATTAATTGAAGATATCGGAATTCCTTACTATGGTATTTCTTCCGGAAAACTCCGCCGCTATTTTGATATTAAAAACTTTTCAGATCCATTCAGAGTTATCAAAGGTTTCTTTGAAGCGAAAACTCTGCTAAAAAAATTGAAACCGGATGTTGTTTTTTCTAAGGGCGGATTCGTAACAGTTCCTGTGGTAATGGCAGCAAAAAAACTTCATATTCCTGTGATTATCCATGAATCTGATATGACACCGGGGCTTGCCAACAAATTGAGTATTCCAAGCGCCAGCAAGGTTTGCTGTAATTTTCCTGAAACAATCAAACATTTGCCGGAAGGAAAAGCTGTTTTAACAGGATCTCCTATTCGTGAAGAGCTCTTTCAGGGAGATCGCAGGGAAGGGCTGCGCCTGTGTGAATTTACGGAAAACAAACCGGTTCTTCTTATTATCGGCGGAAGTCTTGGATCTGTAGCTATTAATAATGCCATCCGAAACAATCTGGATGCCTTATTGGAAAAATATCAGATTATTCATCTTTGCGGCCGAAACAATCTGGATCAGCGTCTGCTTGAGAAAAAAGGATATCAGCAGTTCGAATATGTAAAAAAAGAGTTAAAGCATTACTTTGCCTGTGCTGATGTTGTAGTTTCCCGTGCAGGGGCCAATGCGATCTGTGAACTTCTTGCCCTTCGCAAACCAAATATTTTAATTCCTCTCGGTTTAGATGCAAGCCGCGGAGATCAGATTTTGAATGCGAAGTCCTTTGAAAAGCAAGGATACAGTTATGTAATTCAGGAAAAAGATGTAACTGGCGATACCCTTTTAAATGCTGTAAATACCGTCTTTGATCATCGTCAGGATTATATTCAGGCAATGAATCAGAGCAAACTGGCAAATCCTATAGAGACTATTGTTAATCTCGCCAATAAACTTGCCGCAGGAATTCATTAAAAAACCCTCAGTTGAGATCTGGTTTTTGATCACAACTGGGGGTTTTTTAATTATAAACACTGTTTTCAGAAATTATTTACTTAATCTTATAAGATTTTACTGAGCTATAAGATCCATACAATTTACTCTTTCCAACAACCTTATAAGAACGTACTTTTACATAATATTTTTTCTTAGCTTTCAGCTTCTTTATTGTCTTTTTATAAGTCTTATAAGATTTTACAGTATAGGTCTTAGCTCCTTTAAAACTTTTTTTCGTTCCGATTTTAATCTGATATCCGGATGCCTTCTTATCCTTCTTCCACTGTAAAGTTAATTTTCTCTTTCCTGCTTTTGCCTTAATAGACTGTTTCTTTGGTACAACCTTTAAAGTAACTTTTTTCACTGCCGTATTGTGATTTGCACTTGAAGCAGTTACAGTAATCGTGACAATTCCGGTTCCTTTGATACTTACAATACCCTTAGAAGATATTGTTGCAACCTTTGAATTGCTTGTCTGATATTTCAACACAGTGGCTGTTGTTGCCCTTGCTCCTAAACTAAATGCTTTGCTTCCATAAACTTTTGTGACAGAAGATTTTGCAGATACTGCTGCTCCTGCCTTATTCACTGTAATCTTAATGGTTTTTACAGCTTCATTATGGTTATCATCTGCTGATGCTTTTACTGTAATCACAGCTGTTCCGGCATTTTTTATTGTTACATTTCCTTTGGCATCCACAGCTGCTACATTACTATTAGATGATGTATAGGTTAATGCTGTATCTGCCTTTGCTCCCAGATTAAAAGCTTTTGCTCCATAAGATACTGTATAAGTATCTTTTGCAGTTGTCACTGCCTGTGATTTCTTATCAATCGCAAATGTAATTTTAATATCACCGTAATTCTCAGATTTCAGTGTCGCAATGTAGTCAGTTCCCACAATACAGCTTGCATCCATTGTCAGAGTCTTAGTCTCCTTATCATAAGACCACTTGTCTGAATCAATCGTTGTACCGTGTCTTGCACCCTTTACAACCGTCACCACATCATAATCATCTGCCGGTGCATTATTCAGTGTAAATTTTACCTTTGTTCCCGCAGAATTCCACAGTGCTTTTTCCGCAGTTCCACTGACGTCGTCACCTAAAAGCGTCTTTAATTTTGTATTGGTATTAATTACAATATCCGGAGAATCCTTTAACAAATATGTGATTTTTGTTATCGTATTTCCCGCCTTCAACCCATCTGTTCTTCCATTTGGTACATTATTTTGACCATGAACAGAAAATACATCATCTACTGCCCATGAAAATTTCTGTGTTTGCAGCCATGTATTATCGCTATGGAGCAGTCCGTAATTATTTCCATCTTTATCTGTCAGAATAATTCCATATAAATTAGCAGTTGTTGCTTCCACATCACCTACACCTAGATTATCAATGTCAATTTCATAATCTCCCCATACAGTAGAAGTTGTCAGCACCGGATTAGCATCTTTATTCTCCACTGTCCCGCCTGCAGCAAACATCTTACTAAATGTTCCATCTGCATTCAAAACTTTGTACTCCGTTGAAAATGCCTGGTCACTGTAATCGGCTTTATTCAAATACTCAATTACTTTGCTGTCTTTATACGCTCCATCTTTTCCTGAATATAAATTGTCGTACAGAGCCTTCGGAATCTTAATTTGTACATTTTTCACTCCGTACAAATTCGTATTTGTAACATTTCCGTTTTTGTCCTTTGTCTCTGCCTCATCATTTGTCACGCCGGTTTCATACCATGACGTTGCATATTTCGTAGATTTTGTGCTTGTGGCAGATGTAACAGCATCATACATTCCTTTTTCTCTGTAACTTGCCACCTTATCTGCAGATAAATCCGGGGTAATCTCTGAACTTTCTCCAACCCCCATTAATTCACCGTAGAAGAAATCCGCATACTCCATATTAACAGTTGCATACACATATCCTTCAATGACTGTCGGATTTTCCGGCATACTTTTTATTTCAGATGTCTCTGCTGCCTTGACTATTGCCGTATTCTGGAATACCGTTGGAACAGATATCGGACTTGCCATTACTGCCGCCGCCATTGCCACAGAAAAACCCTTTTTCCACATTATCTTTCTCATTATGAACCTCCTTTAAGATGTCTTTGAATGTGCTTTATCCATAATAAATATATTATGGAATTTGCCAGTTGCTCTATCCTCTCTTTACAGACTTTCTGCAAAGATACAGATCCCAATAAACAATACAAGTTTCAGAATAACCAAGGGCAGTTCGTTCCCCTGTACTTTCTTTCCTGAGCCCAGATGAATGTTTTGTTTGGGACAGACATCCATACACTGAAGGCAATGAATGCACTCTCCGCCATTCTTCTGATCCCTTTTAATTTGATAGTCTGCCGGACACTTTATTTCGCATGCATGGCATCTTGGAATACACTGACTCCTGTCCCGATCCAAAACAGAAAACGGCAATACCGGAAGCCATGCAAAAATTGCTCCCATTGGACACAGATATTGACAGAAAAATCTTTCTTTAAAGCACATCCCTATCAGAATCACAACAAGAAGCGTCCAACCTATAAAATATTTAAGGTCTGGAATTTTTCCTGTATACAACATAGAAAATACTTCCCACGGACTGGTTCCCTGAAATTTTTTTGTAAATCCTAATGCATAAATCAGCATTAGCACAATCAGCAAAATATATTTTATTTTTTGAAGTCTTCTTCCGATCTCTTCCGGGATCTTCGGAAGTTTCTTTTTTACCTTCTTTTGTACCCACTGGGAGAGTGCAAACATTCCATCCCCCACAGTTCCAAATGCGCAAACATATCCACAGAAGAATCTTCCAAACAAAATGGTAAATCCACAAAGCGCTATGAGCATAACTAAGAAGGCATTTTTTTCAATAGGTTCGCCTTCCCTGATTCTCTCAATCACATACCGAACACCGGAAAATGCAGAGGTATAGAGTGCAGGCATCCACAGGAAAAATGTAATCTGAATGATTTGTCTTGTGAGGCGTCTTATTTCACGTTTCTGTGTCATTTCTTTGCCTCCTTCAGTGCATTTTGGACTGCCTCAATGATTCCGTTGGAACTAAAGGTTGCGCCACTTGCTGTATCTACTTGGGCTGTCTGCTTTTTCTTCATTGTCTCAATTATCTTCTTCGCATTATCTAAATAAGCAGAATCCTCATTTTTTGCCTCCTTTATCTGTATATCTGATATTGAACCGCTTTCGACTGTGACAGAAATTACAATCTTACCTCCATATCCCTGTCCTGATCCTTCATATGTTCCATCTTCCCATGAACCGGATTTCTGATTGAGAACTTCTATTTTTGCCTCATTTTCAGCTCTCGCAACCGCAATGTTATGGTATGCCAGACATGTACAGACGATCAATAATAGGTTGATGAAACGCAGAACAAAGTGCTTATATATTTTCACATATTGTTTCATTTTATCTGATCCTTCTCTTTTTATTTTATTTTTGAAATTGCATCTTTATAAGCCTCAATCAAAGCATTGGATGAGCATGTAGCTCCACTGACTACATCATACTTTTGAGTTATATTTGTTCCAGATGTTAGAAGCTGACTAAGCATACCTTTTTCAGCGCTGCGATACCATGTTTTCATTGTCGTATCTGACCATTGCACATTTTTAATTTCTTTGATCGTTCCATCCGACGATACCACCACATCTAAACTTACTTTGTAAGCCAGAAATTCTTCATATTCATCCGGTTCGCAGACTGCGCTGCCTGTATATACTGTATCTTCCGGCGACACAGGGGTTTCCGAAGTATCCGGTTTGGTTGTTTCATCCGAACGATCCGGAGACTCTGCCACAGTATTGTCCTGTTCCTTTAACGCCTTCTTTAAGGCATTGCGGACTGCTTCCATAATTCCCTTAGAACTATAGGTTGCTCCGCTGACCACATCAACTTGATCCTCATTAGCAGATTGGGCTGCAATAATGCTGTATGGAATTTCACTCCATGCTTTTTGAAAATACGAAGCATCATCTTTTTCATTTTTTACCAGCTCAATCGCCACAATCTTACTCTTTTTTATCGTTACCCTGACTTTGATCTCTCCTCGAAATCCTTCCCCTGTCCCTTCATAAGTTCCATCTTTATAGGTTCCGGAAACACTTTCTGTGTCTTTCTTTTTTTGCTCCTTCGTGCTGTCGCTGTTTTCGGATTTTGTATTTTTATTAACCTTCGCTTTGCTAAGAGCGTTTCTTACTGCCTTGATAATTCCGTTGGAACTATAGGTCGCTCCGCTGACCGCATCTACATTTGTACTCTGCTTTTTCACAATCAATGGCAGCAGAACTGCCTTTGCACGATTGAAATATGCCGTATCGTCATGATTTTCCAACACCTTAACTGTCTTTATTTTATTTTTCTTAATAGTAACTGATACTTTCACCGTTCCCCGATAGCCGGAAGCCGTTCCGATAAAAGTTCCGTCTTTATAGGTACCGGATTCATCTGCTGTCCCGACATCATCTGCCGTCCCTGAAGATGTTCCTGCATTTTTTACCGCTGAATTGTCAGTATCACCTGTCAACGCATTTTTTACTGCCTTAATAATTCCATTGGAACTGTAGGTTGCTCCACTGACCACATCTACCTTCAGTGACTGCTTTGCAAGAATACTTTGAATTACACCGGACTGCGCACGACTGAAATACGCCGCATCATCTGAATTGCTCAGGATCTTAATATCTGTCATTTTATGTGATTTCACCGTAACAGATACTTTTACCTTTCCACGGTATCCATTGGCTTCTCCCTGATAAGTCCCATCTTTTATCTTACTGAGATCTATATCTTCCCCAGAAACTTTTTTAGTCTTTTTCGATGTTTGAGTCGTTGCCGCCTCCACCTGATTTACAGCCTTCGCGTCTTGCTTTACCTTCGGTGCAGTATATCCGAGAATACTGTTTCCAACCATACTAATAACAAACACTGCCGGAATAAACTGTATCAAATTTATTTTCTTTAACTGATTCACAATCTTCATAATTCCTCTTTTCTCTGCTTCGCAAGCCAATAAAAAACAAACGCCCTTTTTATTTTTTGCTCACAACCTGATATTGATAATCTGATGTAAAATGATCTTTGATTCCATCAGAAATATAAATTTTCGAATTTTTATCTACCAAAATCATATCAAATTCATTGCTGTTTTTTCTCCAATAAGAAACCGCCTGATCTTTCCCCATAACAAACAAGGTAGTGGATAATGTATCTGCAAGTGTTCCATTTTTGCTTATAATCGTGACGGAAATCAGATCTTTTTCGGATGGTTTTCCTGTAGCAGGATCAATAATATGATGGTACACTTTGCCATTCTTTTTAAAATATCTCTCATATGCACCTGATGTAATAACTGCCTCGTCTGCTGCCTCATAGGTTCCTACCATATCCATAGAATCATTTGGCGGTTGAATTCCAACTTTCCACCGGCTTCCATCCGTCTTTTTTCCGATTGCCTGTACATTGCCTCCAAGGCTGATCATACCGCTTTTGACTCCATTCTCTTCATAGATCTCCGCGATCTTTTGAGATGTATAACCTTTGGCAATTCCTCCAAGATCAATCTTCATTCCCTTTTGTAAAGTAACCTGATTGGTTTTCTTATTAATCTTAATTGCCCGGCTGTCAACATTCTTCAAAACGTCCTCAATCTCTTTATCTGTAGGCACACGGTATTTTTGCGTTGGAAATCCCCACAATTCCACCAAAGGATATACACTAATATCAAAAGCAGCTTCCGTTTGTGCCGATTTTTCTCTCGCAAATGCAATTAATTCCATAGTATCACTGGATACCTTCATTGATTTTTTTTGATTGAGCTGATATATTTCGCTTTCTTTATCCACCGCAGACCATTTCTGATCTAACTCTTTAATCATCGTCTCGGCTTTGTCAATTACTTCCCGTCCATTCACACCATACGATTTCAATGTCATATAAGTATCCATGGCAAAAATTTCACCGGAATACTCTTCTGTATTGTCTTCGCTTTTTTTACCTTCCGATGATTCTTTCTTTTTGCCGCATCCTGCAAAAATCACCATACAGCACATGACCATTATGATCATCCATAAAACTTTCTTTTGTTTCATTCCATCTTTTCCTTTTTAGTTAGTTTTCGCTAACTACTAGTTTAAACAATTCTTATTTTTAATTCAAGTTTCTTATTGATTTATTTTTCTCAATAATTTATATTTCAAGGACAAAGCGGACAAGTCCGCATCCTACGCGGAGCGGTTTTTTATACAATAGGAAGTTCGGAGAACTGTCCTAATTGTATAAAAAAATACCCTCGAGCAGTTTTATATTACTATACTGCTCGAGGGCATCATATCACTTCACCAAATGTCTTCTACACTATTTATTTATAACTTACTCTGTATGTTCCATTGGTCCGTTTACTGATTTTTGATACTTTAATCTGATAATTGGCATACTTCTTCGGAAGTCTTACCGTTACAGAACGGTCTCCGCTTACTTTTTTTACCTTATATGGCTTCTTTTTTCCTTTCTGATAGATCGTGAATCGAAATCCTCCCTGATTGGCTGTCGTAGTAAATTCTACTTTTCTCCGCTTTTTCTTTGTTTTGACAGAAACCCGATACCAGCGGGAAGCCTTTTCTCCTGTCGTATATAGATTAAATTTACTTTTCCCGACTTTAATTGTTTTTGCCTTTTTGCGTCTGTAGGCAACCTTTTTACTCACTGTTTTTCGGTCATATATTACCATCGCACCCTGATTTTCGTTCGTCTTTAGCATCAGACGGTAATTTCCCGGAGCCAATCCATAAGTCGTATCAATTCCCTCTCCCGATACAGTAAGTCGCTTTCCGATCTTTTTCCATACACCTTTTTCTTTTTTCTCAACATAAGCTTCTATTTTTCCTCCAGACGGATTCACTAAAAGCATTGCCATTTCGGCACGAGACCGCTTTTTGATATAAAATGAATGTTCTGTCCAGCTTCCTGTTCCTCTCTGAATATTTATATTCTCCTCTTTCAATGTTTTAAATTCATTCTCCAAAACATAGGCTGTGAGCAGTCCTTCTTTTGCATTCGCCGGAAACTCTACATAGAAACAGTCTCCTGCCTGAACATTCACCTTAACCAATCCTTCTTCCGGAATTCGCTGAATATACTTCATATTCCGATCATAAAGAACAGACTTTCTTTCATTGTCAGCTCCCATTGTCAAATATAAGGTTCCTGATTCCAAAATATTCATTTTGATTTTGTATGGAGCAGAAAAATATGTTTTATTATAATATTTGATCCCGCCGGTCACCATATACTTTACTGCATCTTCCAGATCCGCAAACTTATATATGTTCACTTCTCTCCGATTCCATTCCTCCGGTTCTGTCTTTCTGGCAGTACTCATTGACTTACTTCTCTTAATCAGCTGTGATGTCTCCTCAGATGCCGCTTCCTCTGCTTTGACAGTCTCTGTAAATGCAATTACTGATACCATTATAACCAGAGCCATAACCGTATAAAGCAGTCTGTAACTACATTTTTTCATACCCTTTTCTCCCTTCTTTTATCCTTTACTTATAGTAGTATCCAATCTCATAAACACCGTTGGTATCTCGTGCTAATTTTGATACTTTAATATAATAAGTTTCTTTTTTCTTTGATAGTTTTAATGTCTTCCAATCATTATTACTCTTGACTTTTATAATCTTAATTGGCTTTTTCTTTCCTTTTTTATATACGGTAAATTTATATCCTCCCGCTGCCGTATCTTTTCCAAAACTTAATTCCCGTCTTTTTTTTGTAGATTTTGTAGCAATCTTATACCACCTGGCTGCCTTCTCTCCTTTCGTATATATATTGTATGCTCTATCATTGAATTTTATGTTTTTCGCTCTTGATTTCTTGTAGGATACTTTCTTCTTTACAGCTATTTTAGAATAGGATGCTGTGACCAACTGTTTTGTTCCGGACTTCAATGCCAGACGATAATTTCCCGGCTGTAAACCATAAACAAAATCATCCTCTTCTGATCCCGGAGTCAGTTTTACTGTACCTCCTATTTTCCGCCACTGTTTCCCGGAATATTTTTCAACAAAAGCATAAGACGCCCCTCCATTCTTTTCTAAGGCAGACATCGTAATCTCCACAGCAGATCTTTCGGAAACGGAAAAAGAATGGTAAGTTGTATTCCCTGTTCCTGCCTGATAGTAGGTATTCTCTGCTTTCATTCCTCCAAAAGATTCTTTAATGACTGCACATACCAATGTAATTTCACGAATTTTTGATGGCATCTTTACATAAAATATATCTCCTGCCTTTACTCTTGCAGTATATTCTATATCATCATCTTTTGTAGACTTTGCCAATACTCTTTTCTTTGTCGCATCGTACAATCTCATTGTGCTGTCATCTGCATTTTCTGCCGCAAGTACAAAATACCCTGAATCCACAATCTGAATTCGAACCATATGATCCGGTGAATTAAACTTTTTATTAAAATACTTAATCCCTCCGGTAATAAAATATTTTTCATAATCATCGGATGAATCAAACTGATATGCTTTCATCTGCACAGGATTCCATTCCGCAGGTTCTATATACCTTGCACTTTTGCCGTTCCCCGAATCTCCCTGACCGGCGCTGACAACGGTTCCCCCTCCGCTCATACTAACGAATAATCCCAGCACAACAAACCAGACGATCGATTTCTTTACCAATTCTTTCATAATTAATTGTTTTCCTCTCCTTCACATATAACCTGATCCATTGTTACATCATATTCATCGATCGGAATCTCATCCAGCATCAATGCCTGAAAACAAAGAAGTACTTTAGAAAACTTAACACCTTCAAGAAAACGGTCATAAAATCCTTCACCATGTCCTAAACGATTCCCCCTCTGATCTGCACTGACACACGGAATAATTCCAAGATCAATCTCTTCTTTTTTTATCAGAGGACATTCCTTAGAAGGTTCCATAATTCCATAGGCCCCTTTTTGCAGCTGTTTTAAATTACTAATTTGCCTTATCTCCATTCTTCCTTTTCCAATACATCTGGGCACTGCGACTCTCTTACCCTGTTCCAGAGAACGCGCAATCAACGGCCATGTATTAACTTCTTCCTCTGTGCTCACGTAACAAAATACAGTTTCTGCCGTTTCATAACATTCAAGCTCTGTAACTTGTCTCAAAATGGACTGACTGGCCTTTTCCCTATACCAAAAATCAAGTTTCTTGCTTCTGTCTTTTACAAGCTTTCTTGCTTCTCTTTTCGTCATAATTTCCCCCGAAAAACAAAATGGATCTAATTTAATAATTAGATCCATTTTAACACAATATTGTTATAGCCTTATTACGTTTTTCTTACAATTCATCATACAGTGCCATAATTTTCTCACCAGTTGCAAGATCCTCTGAAAATGCGCTGGCACTTCCTGCAGCCGTACCCATCTTAAGCGCTTCCTGATAATCTCCTTCACTTCGAATATATCCGGTCAAGAATCCTGCAACCATAGAATCTCCGGCACCTACAGAGTTTTTAACTTCACCTTTCGGACAAGGTGTCACATGAACATCTCCGTTCTCCGTAATCAGAATTGCTCCATCTCCTGCCATAGATATCAGAACATTTCTTGCTCCCTTTTCCTGCAGTTTCTTTGCATATTCAATAATTTCATCATTACTCTTTAATACTACGCCAAACATTTCTCCGAGTTCATGATTATTTGGCTTAATTAAAAACGGATGATATTTTAATACATTTAACAGCAAATCTTTTGTAGCATCTACCGCAATCTGAATATTCTTTTCCTGAAGACGTTCCATAATCCGCTCATAGATATCTTCCGGAAGACTTGCAGGAATACTTCCCGCTAATACCAGAGTATCTCCGTCCTGAAGACTATCAAGCTTCTTAAACATCATTTCCAGCTCATCATCGTGAATCACCGGTCCAAGACCATTAATCTCACTCTCTTCCTGTGATTTGATCTTTACATTAATTCTGGTCATTCCTTCTCGAAGTTTAATAAAATCCGGTGTAAATCCCAGTTTTTTTGCCCCTGATTCGATTGCATCTCCGGTAAATCCTGCGATAAAACCAAGTCCTACATTCTCCATGCCGAGGTTTGCAAGCACCGTTGATACATTGATTCCTTTTCCTCCGCAATAGACATCTTCTCTCGTTGTACGGTTCACCATTCCAAGAGTTAAATCATCCACTTTAATCACATAATCAATCGCCGGATTAAAAGTTACTGTGTAAATCATCAAATTACCTCCTTCAATTTTTCTAACTTCTTATACTGAACATTTATAAGGTGATCTGTAATAACTGAGACCTCTTCAAGATCTGCAAATTTAATTGACGATACCTCATCAAACTTGCTGTGATCTGCAAGAATATAGGCTGCTCTGCACTTCTTTACGGCGCTTTTTTTTACGGCTGCTTCCTTAATATCAGGAGTCGTAAGTCCCCGCTCGAAATCAATGCCGTTAACTCCGAAAAATCCTTTTGTAAAGTTATATTTTTCCAGATGCTCCAATGCCTCTTCTCCGACAATCGCCTCTGTCACCGCCTTGATCTCTCCTCCAATCAAATGTACATGATATCCTGCATTCATCAATTTTCTGGCATGAGAAATCCCATTGGTCACATAGATCACATCCCGCTCTCTTAAATAATCCAGCATCAGCTCTGTCGTTGTTCCCGCATCGATGTATACCACATCATCAGGCCCGATCAATCCTGCTGCATATTCTGCAATCTTGCGTTTCTCATAAAGATTCTTTCTGGATTTTGAAATCACAGCCTCTTCTCTCGAAAGCACTGATTTTACTGCTGTCGCTCCCCCATGAACTTTCATAAGAAGTCCCTTTTGATGAAGTTCTGTCAGATCTCTCCGAATTGTAGATTCGGAAGTATTCAGCTGTCTTGTAAGCTCCGATACTGTCACTGACTGCTTCTCTTTTAAGATATCCAAAATTTTCTCAAACCGATCCTGAGCTAACATACAATCACCCCATTCTTTGGTATCAATTTGTGAGAAAAACCTTTTTTTCCCACTATCATCTATTTTAGTATATCACATTTTCAATCACAGTCAATCATTTTCTTCCATTTTCAATCAAACAAAAAAAGGAATCGCACCCCGCAATTCCCTTTTCTTGTTTCAAAATATTTATTTTCCTTTTAACATACTCTTGCTGCCAAAATACGTGGCAATCATATATCCTCCATACACAATCAATAAAGATTTTATAACCGCTCCTGTAATATCCATATGCCCCATAGTTGAGATCAAACTGGATGCTGTCGTGATTCCCACATAAGAGTGAACAAGCGCCAGACTTAACGGAATCAGAAAATAAATAATAATCTGTGCTTTCATTGAACCGTATACCATCTTCTTTGGTACTCCGATTTTATCTAACAACTGATATTTTTCAATGTTGTCTGCATTTTCACTGAGCTGCTGCAGCGCAAGGACTGCTGCACAGGCAATTAAGAATACCAGCCCGATGTACATTGCCACATAAGTAACAACCGTGCTAAGACCTGCGCTCTGCTCATAAATCGTTTCTTTTGAAATAGACGTCGTATATGGCTGATTTTTCTTCTTCTCGTAGGTTTCCTCCAATTTCTCATCAATTCTTTCTGATGTTTTTGCAGCATTTTGTTTCCAGTTAATATTAACGTAGGTTGTAATCGGCATCAGACCCAATTTTTTGACTAACTTATCATTTATAATAACTGTCCCCGCATCATATTTTCCGGACGATACAATATAGCTGTCCTCCAAAAGCCCATAGTTCAGACTCAATGTGGTCGCCCCTAAATGAAGTTTTTGCCGGTCTTTCACTGCCTGTTTCATCATATCCATATAATTCGCATAATTGCAGCTTAATGCATATTCATTATCCCCCAATGTCAGTGGTTTCTTCCCGATTACCTGCCGAAATTTATTATAATCGGATAATCTTACAAAATTTAATGACACCTTATACAGTTTTTTCATCTGATTTTTTGGAAAGTTTGCCAATTCTTCTCTTCCTTTAATCAAATCTTCCATCGTATATTGGGATTTCATAATTTCTCTTGTATCGGAAAACAGCATAATTGAAACAATGTCTTTTGCGTCTTTCTCCAGATCGACTCCATCTTGCTTTAACTGTTTTAACAAGTAGTCAGGATCTGTGACCTCCTCCTTCTTCGTATTATAATCATAAAATCCATAATCAAATTTTGTTACATCTTCCAGATCGTTCTTTACGGTTGCTGCCATACCCGTTCCCGTAGCAAATGCGCTGATTGCCAGAAACAACATCAGGCAAAGCATTGTCATGGATACAAAAGCCGTTGTAATTTTTGAATTAATCTGGCGCAGGATAAACATATTTAATCCCTGATAATAGAATCCTTTATTACTCTTTGCTATCCGCAATAAGAATCCTGACAATGACAGAAAAAACAGAAATGTTCCCACAATTCCAAGTATGATACTCATTCGAAACTTCATATCTGCCTCTAACATTCCGTTTTCAATAATAAAATGATAGGCAAAACCAATACATATCAACGAAATCAAAAATGTCATGACAGAAAACCATAAATTCTTTATTTTTAATTTTTGATTTTTCTTTGCTGAATTCAACAGATCAATCAATTTGCACTTTGATATGGAAATTCCGTTAAATATCATTACAATAATAAATATGATTACAAAATATAAGATCGTCTGCCCGAAAGCATCACCAGAGAATACAAATTTAAATTCTTTCATCTGAACGGCAAACATTTTTGCAGTCAATACAGCTAATCCCTGTGATAAAAAAATGCCTGACAAAAGCCCCGCGGCCAGCGCAAATATTCCTATAAAAAAGGTTTCAATAACAAGTATTTTGGATACCTGACTCTTCTCCATTCCAAGAATCAAATAAATACCCATTTCTTTATTTCTTCGTTTCATTAGAAACTGATTGGCATATATAATTAAAAATCCCAGAATCACGGCAATAAAAACGGAAATCCCGTTGATCATAGTGGAAAGAAGTTCCATCATATTCCTCTGGCTTTCGTTAATTTTTAAAACGGCCTGCTGTGACTGAATGGAATTAAACATATAAAACAGGCAGATTCCGAATGTCAATGTCAGAAAGTAAATTGTATAATCGCGGACACTCTTGCGAACATTGTGAAATGCAATTTTAGAATACATTCGTACTGTCACCTCCCAGCAAAGTTACCACCTCAATGATCCGATCAAAAAATTGCTTTCTGGAATCCCTTCCCTTTGTCAATTCGTTAAAAATCTTTCCATCTTTGATAAACAAAATTCTTTTACAATAGCTTGCCGTAAATGCATCATGGGTTACCATAAGAATTGTCGCTTCAAGCTCAAGATTCATCGTTTCCATACTGTCTAGAAGCATTCTGGCAGATTTACTGTCCAACGCTCCTGTCGGTTCGTCCGCCAAAATAATGGATGGATTCGAAATCATAGCTCTGGCGCTTGCTACTCTCTGCTTCTGTCCTCCGGACATCTGATATGGATATTTTTCTAAAATATCTGTAATCATTAATGTTTCTGCAATCTGACGAACTTTCTCTTCAATTTCTTTTGCGGGAACTTTCATAATTGTAAGTGCAAGAGCAATATTCTCAAAGGCAGTCAAGGTATCCAGCAAATTAAATTCCTGAAAGATAAATCCCAGTTCTTCTCTTCGAAACTTTGACAAATTCTTTCCTTTTAATTTTGTGATATCCATGCCATTAATGTAGATATTTCCGGCAGTCACCCGGTCAATTGTGGATATACAATTTAAAAGAGTCGTTTTACCGCTTCCCGATGCTCCCATAATTCCAATAAATTCTCCCGGCTCCACATCAAAACTGATTCGATCTACAGCCTTCGTAAGATTTTGCTTACTTCCATAATATTTTTCAATATTCTCAACTTTTAAAACAGGGTTCATATGTCATCTCTCCTTATTTGATTTCCTTTAAACTAACCTTATCTTACCATCCAAATCTCCGATCTTCCATCGAACTTCCTTACGAAAAGCTTACACTTTTGTCACTTTTTTTATTTGCCTTCTCAAAAGAAAAAGACTATACTAAACATATCAATTATGAAAAGGAGACAAAGTCAATGTATTTAAAAAAGGAAGATGTAATTGTTGAAACCCTGAAAAGTGCAAACGGTTCCCAAACTCCTATTAAAAAACTAAGCTATCTCACAGAAGCCGAGATGAAAGACAGCAGCCGTCTTTTTGCAAAGATCATTGTTCCTCCGGGATGCTCTCTTGGCTACCACACCCATGAGGGAGAAGGCGAAGCTTATCATATCCTTCAGGGAACAGCTCTTTATAATGACAATGGCAATACTTATGAGATTCATGCAGGAGACACAACCTTTACTGCCAGCGGCTCCGGACACGGAATCGAAAACGCCGGCAGTGATGATCTTATTTTTATTGCCCTGATTTTATTAGATAAGTAATTTATAACTTTTAAAATCTTTCTTATAATTTTCAAAAAATCAGCCATACTAAGATCAAGGAGGCTGATTTTATGGATGAAAAGAAGAAACATCAAAAAACCAACGAAGAAATCGATGAGAATATTTTCGATATGTGCAACGTCTGCTCTACTACAGACTGTACTGGACTGATTCAGGTCGTTCCCCAAACAGATGCAGAACTTGATGCTTATGCAGACTTATATCCATATAAGCCGCCTATCATTCCTGTAGATGATGAAGATAACGCTTAAGATTTCTTCAAAAAACAGCCCCCGGCAATGTTCTTTCACTTAAAAGACACTGCCCGCAGGGCTGTTTTTTATAAAATTTCTAGTTTTAAAATTGAAACGGATGAAATTCCGGTTTCATCTGATCAAAGGTATAAATTCCCTCAAATCCTATTTCTTTCAAAGTTTTTGCAGCTTCTTCTATACGATCTCCGATCCGATCAGCATTATGGGCATCGGAACCTATAGTAATAATCCTGCCGCCCATTTGATAATACAATTCCAAAATTTCTCTGGACGGCATAAGACTCTTTAATTTATATGCGAAACTTGATGTATTGATTTCAATTCCTTTTCCGTCAGGAATAATAACTTTAAAAATTTCTTCTACTAAATCTTTGATTTCCTCAAATGCAATCTCTCCCTGAAGATCATATCGTTTTACAACATCCAGATGACCTAAGATACTGTAATTTTTATAAAGCTTTGCTACGTCCAGAATTTCCTGATAATATCTCCGGTTGTATTCTCTCTGAGTCCTGCCTTCCTGCACCTGCTGTCGGCAAAATTCTTTGTTATCTACCTGATGACAGGAAAAAATAACAAAATCAAAAGGGTACTTTGCAAAAATTTCTTCATGATAATCTAATGTGTGAACCTGAATCCCAAATTCGATACCCGTTCTCAGAGTAATCTGTTTTCCATACTTTTCTTTCATCCGGTTCATCTCTTCAAAATAAGCATCGTAATCGCAATTAATAACAGTCGGAACCCCATAATCCACATGCTCTGTAAAACAAAGCTCATCCAGACCCAATTCAATGGCTCTTTGAATTTCCTCTTCCATTGGAAAATCCGTATCATCACTAAAATGTGAATGTACATGATAATCTGCCAGCATAACAAACCTCCATTCTTACTCTCGCAAAAAAGTCATAGAATTTCTTGGAAAACCGATTTTCACCATTGTACCAATTCCTTCTTCCGATTCAATCCCAAATTGAATTCCCAACTTTTCACATAAATTGTAACACAAATACAATCCCATCCCCGTGGACTTTTTATAAATTCGTCCTGTAGTACCAGTGTATCCTTTTTTCATTACCATTGGCAAGTCTTTCTTTGAAATTCCGATTCCATTATCTGAAATTTCCAGAACAATAATTTCTTTTTCCTCTCTCCCGGAAAATCGAATTTCAGGATGTTGATCCTTTCGATATTTTACAGCGTTATTGATAACCTGATTTATAATAAATTCAATCCACTTTTCATCACTAAAAATCCAGAAAGAAAGCTCTTCCTTTTGAATTTTTACCTTTTCACGAATTAACATTTTGGCATTTGTCCGAATCACCTGATCCACAATTCTTTTTAAATCCAGCTTTTTTACCATATAGTCTTTTTCTACGCTGGTACTTCGGGCATAATACAATGCCTGATCCAAATAATAATCTACCAATGCAATCTCTTCTTCTAAAGCCTTTGTAATTTCTCCTGGATGATTTTCTAAAATTAATTTTTCTGCCGCCACCGGAGTCTTAATTTCATGAATCCACATTTCCACATAATCTCTGTATGCAGAAGACTGATTTTTATATTTTAAAATCTCATCGTTCATTGATTTATTACATTCCATCAAACAATCATAGAATAGTTTTCCTTCTAAAAAATCAGGTTCTTCTATTAACTCTGAAATCATATTTTTCTGTTCCAGAAGTTCCTGATTTATTTTTAATTGTTTGCAAAACTCACGTTTTCTACAATAATCATATATGAAAAAAAGTATCTGAAAAATCATCTGAATACTAATTACATAAGCAGTTGCAAATCCATTAATTCCAAATCCGCTCAAAATCAAACTTAATATCAATATTAATACTAATTCCAAAAGCAATGCTATTTTCTGATTCCACAAATACTCTTTTAAATTCATACCATATATCCTCTGCCTCTTTTTGTCTGAATGAAATTATCTAACCCAATAGCTTCTAACTTCTTTCTGACACGATTTACATTTACTGTGAGAGTATTATCATCCACAAACTCATTTGATTGCCAAAGACTTTCCATTAACTCATCTCTGCTTACGATTGCTTCCTTTTTCTGTATTAATGTATACAGTATTCTTATTTCGTTTTTACTAAGCTCCATTTCTTTATCCTGATAAGACATTATACTTTTTTCTAAAGAAATCTTTAATCCATGATACTCAATCAGTGAATCTTCTGAACTTTTCTTTGTCCTTCTCAAAATAGAAGAAATTCTTGCCAGTAAAATTTGTGTGTTATATGGTTTTGCAATAAAATCATCTGCGCCGATATTCATACTCATTAGTTCATCCATTTCACTGTCCCGGCTGGTTACGACTATAATAGGAACATCTGATTGAGTTCTGATTTCCCTGCAAATATAATATCCATCATAAACAGGCAGATTGATATCTAACAATATCAAATCTGCCTGTTCCTCTAAGCAGCACTCTACGACATTCTCAAAGTCAACTACTGCTTTTGCTTCATAATTATATTTTTCCAGAAATTTACATAATTCCAGCCTGATCGGTTCATGATCTTCTACGATTAGAATTTTTGCTCTATTTCTGTACATTGATTGCTTCCATGCCTCCCATATATGGTCTCAACGCTTCCGGAATTCTTACAGAACCATCTTCCTGTAAATTGTTCTCTAAAAATGCGATCAACATTCTCGGAGGCGCAACAACGGTATTATTCAATGTATGTGCAAAGTAGTTTCCGTTCTCTCCTTTTACACGAATCTTTAATCTTCTTGCCTGGGCATCTCCAAGGTTTGAACAGCTTCCTACCTCGAAATACTTCTTCTGTCTCGGAGACCATGCTTCAACATCGACAGATTTTACTTTTAAATCTGCCAGGTCACCGGAGCAGCATTCTAAAGTTCTTACAGGAATATCCATAGAACGGAATAAGTCTACTGTATTTTTCCAAAGTTTATCATACCATTGTTTGCTTTCTTCCGGTTTACATACTACAATCATCTCCTGCTTTTCAAACTGATGAATACGATAAACACCTCTCTCCTCAATACCATGTGCTCCTTTTTCTTTACGGAAACATGGAGAGTAGCTGGTTAATGTCTGAGGAAGTTTTGCTTCTTCAAGTGTAGTATCGATAAATTTACCAATCATTGAGTGTTCACTGGTTCCGATTAAGTATAAATCTTCTCCTTCGATTTTATACATCATTGCATCCATTTCATCGAAACTCATAACTCCTGTTACCACATTGCTTCGAATCATAAATGGCGGTACACAATATGTGAATCCATGTTCAATCATAAAATCGCGGGCATAGGAAATCACTGCTGAGTGAAGTCTTGCAACATCTCCCATCAAATAGTAAAAACCATTTCCTGCAACTTTTCTTGCACTATCCAGATCAATTCCATTAAATTTTTCCATGATTTCTGTATGATATGGGATTTCAAAATCCGGAACTACCGGTTCTCCGAACTTTTCAAGTTCTACATTTTCTGTATCATCTTTTCCGATCGGTACAGATGGATCGATAATATTTGGAATTGTCATCATTATTTTTTGAATTTGCTCTTCTACATCTTTTTCTCTGGCGCTTAATTCTTCAATGCGGTCTGCCTGAGAAGTTACCTGTTTCTTTACTTCCTCTGCCTCCTCTTTTTTACCCTGTCCCATCAACGCGCCAATTTGTTTTGATAATTTATTTCGGTTTGCACGTAAAGACTGAACTTCCTGTTTAATTTCCCGATTTTCTTTATCCAATTCAATAACTTCATCTACCAGCGGAAGCTTTTGATCTTGAAACTTATTTTTAATATTTTCTTTCACTACCTCAGGATTTTCTCTTAAAAATTTAATATCTAACATAATTTCCTCCAATTTCTATTCTTGAATACATTGTTCTAATGTTATAGATTCTTCTCTTGATAATGCAACATTTGTTTTGCCCTGATTAACTTCTTTTGTATAAACATAAGTTGCATTCTGACTGCTGACCCCATTTAACAAGATTCCATTATTATTATAATCCAAAAGGGCTATGACAAAACTTGTTTCACCGCCCATATCTTCAAAAGCATTATACTTATACACTTTTACTTTTGAAAAGCATGTCTTATGTTCTTCATCAATTCTCTGTATTTCCTGTTCGATAAAGTCCTGTTCAATTACAATTTCATTCATTTTCTCAAATTTCTGAATAATACTCTCTTCCAAAGAAGTTCCATTCTTCCCGGTCAGAAATTTTTCATATCTCTTTTTTAATTTACTGACTTTTACCAGTAAAACAAGAATTAAAATTAAGGACAGAAGTACTACTCCCGCAAGTCCTATCACGATATATTCCATACCGATGCTATTTATAATCTCGTCCATTTCCTGTTCCTCCTAGATCGATTTTATCATATCCACAATGCGTTCTAATTCATCACGGGAATAATATTCAATTTCTATTTTTCCTTTGTTGTTCTTTCGATTTTTAATATTTACTTTGCTCCCAAAGATCTGCTTCATCGTTTCTTCGAGATCTGCATATATGAAATCATGAACATCCTTTTCCTCTGATTTTTTTGTTTTTACTTTCTTTAAATCTTTTACTAATTTTTCAATATCTCTTACACTTAGTTTTTCATCGAATACTTTCATTGCAATTTCATATTGCTGATCTCCGTTTTCAATGGCTAGTAACGCTCTCGCATGTCCGGTACTAATCATCTCCTCCTCCAGCATTTTCTGGACTCTCAAATCTAATTTCAACAGCCGAAGAGAGTTTGTAATAGCAGCCCTGCTCTTACTTACTTTTGCTGCAACCTGATCCTGCTTTAACTGAAATTCTTCCATCAGACGTTTATAAGCCATTGCTTCTTCGATAGGACTAAGATCTTCTCTCTGTATATTTTCAATCAGTGCAATTTCTACAGCCTCATTGGCTTTAAAGTCCCGAATAACTACCGGAACCTTTTCAAGCCCTGCAAGTTTTGCTGCTCTCCATCTTCTCTCACCGGCAATAATTTCATAAAACTCCCCTTTCTTATTTACAAGAATGGGTTGTAAAATACCGAACTGTTTAATAGAATCTGCCAGTTCCTGAAGACTGTCTTCATCAAACTGATTACGAGGCTGATCTGGATTTGGTTCAATTTTATTAATCGGAAGTGTACTCTCTTTTTCAGCTAATTCTTCACTTTTATTTTTCTTTTCTTCCTTTTCCTCATTTACAATCGGTGTATTAGGAATTAATGTATTCAATCCCCTGCCAAGCCCTTTTCTCTTTGCTGTCACTAATTGTCACCTCCATTTTCAATCACTTCTTCTGCAAGAAGTCCATAACTCTCTGCACCAACAGAACGTGCATCATACAGATTAATTGGAAGTCCATGACTTGGAGCCTCTGCCAGACGTACATTTCTTGGAATAATTGTCTTATAAATATTCTGATTCAGATAGGACTTTACATTTTCCACAACCTGAAGAGACAGGTTTGTTCTTGCATCATACATAGTAAATACAACACCTTCTATCGTCAAATCTGGATTTAAGCTTTTTTGAATAAGCTCAATGGTATAGATCAACTGTGTCAATCCATCCAAGGCATAAAATTCACATTGAATAGGCACAATTACGGTATTTGCAGCGGTCATAGCATTTACTGTTAACATTCCCAAAGCCGGAGGGCAATCCAATATAATAAAATCATAGGAATCTCGAACTAACTCCAAATTTTCTTTCATTATAAATTGCATCTTCTCTACAGTCATTAATTCAATTTCAGCACCTGCTAAATTACGGTTTGCAGGAAGTAATGATAAATTCTCGAATACTTCCTCCCTAATGCATTCTTGTATTGTGCTATCCCCTGTTATAACCTCATATGTAGTCTTATCCAATTCATTCTTATCTAATCCTAATCCACTGGTTGTATTTCCTTGCGGGTCCATGTCCACAATGAGTTTTTTCCTTTTGCTGCCAGTGCTGCAGAAAGATTAACAGCGGTTGTTGTTTTTCCCACACCACCTTTTTGGTTCGCAATTGCAATAATTCTTCCCATTTTTTTCTCCTTTTGTATCACATTATAACACTAATTATTTTTCATTTCTATATGTTTCACGTGAAACATATTATAAAATTTTATTATTATTTTTTTATGTTTCACGTGAAACATTTATTTTTTTGAAACAGACCCTCAAAAT
>OBYP01000620.1_pt1 | contig 29152 bp, 25 predicted proteins | sample 1501461 | NCBI WGS metagenome assembly OBYP01 (sample SAMEA2580201, study PRJEB22360) | human gut metagenome | biome: human gut; feature: human-associated habitat; material: faeces | place: Denmark | collected 2008/2010 | reverse complement strand
GCATCACCGACGAAGCTTCGCTTTCCGGGTTTTGACGAGCCGTACAAGGACACTACATTAGGCGAAATTGCATCACTGGTCAATCGAACTGATCCTAAGTCCGATGCTCCAATTATGATGCTGAGTGCCGGTAATGGCTTTATTATGCAGTCTGAGAAGTATTCAAGAGACAATGCTGGTCAAAGTCTCAAAAAATACATTCTTCTCAAAAAGGGAGAATTGGCTTACAATCACGGAGCTTCTAAAGCAAAACAATACGGATGCTGTTATGAACTTACCGAGAATGAAGCCAGAATCCCTTATGTGTACCATTGTTTCAAGGTTTTTGAAACAGAATACACGCCGTACATCGCAATGGGAACGGGTGCAGTCGTTAAGGGAAAACAAGCGCAGACCAACTAAAACCGGAAAAACAAGTATGTTCTCCGGGCTTGTCTATTGTGCCGATTGTGGCGCAAAACTCTATTACTGTACCTGTAATAGCTACAAGGATGAGTCGCAGGATCATTTTGTTTGTTCCAATTACAAGAGTAATACCGGCTCCTGTAAAATCCATTACATCAGGGAGGTCACGCTTTATAAGCGGATGCTGGAATGCGTTCAGGGAACGCTGACCTATGTGCGTTTATTCCGGGATGATTTTACACAGGAAATGCTGGCACAGGACGAAATCAGCCGGAAAGCAGCGTTGACACAGAAGCAGAAAGCTCTCTCCGGGGCACAGAAACGTATGGAGGATTTGGATAAGATTATCCAAAGGCTTTATGAGGATTCTGTTCTTGGCAAACTGAGTGACCTCCGTTTTCAAAAACTCTCGGCACAGTATGAAACGGAGCAGGAAGAAATTCAGAGACTTGCCATTTCTCTGGAACAGGAAATTGAAAATGAAGCTGGGCAGATAGCCGATGTAGGACGTTTTCTTCAGCTTGCTGACAGGTATTCCGACTTGCAGGAACTTACTGCCGCTACAGTAAATGAACTGATTGAAAAGATTGTGATCCACAGCCCGAAGAAGATTGGCGGTAAGAAGCATGTCACGATTGAAGTTTACTTTACCTATGTAGGAAAAATCCGTATTCCGCTTGCGAAACCGGAACTGCCAACAGAGATAGAAGAACCGGCGTGACTTTCGCCACGCCGGTTTCATCAGAGATTTTATTTACTTCCTTATGAGCCTCCTTCTAAATCGGAAAACTCCTTTTTTGTAATATCCATAAGCCGACTTCCAGTAATTCTATCCGGCTTTCTGTAGTTCTTTTACACGATCTGCCTGTAAGGCCACCTCCTCTGAATGTGTTACAATGATAATACATTTCCCTTCCTGAGATAATTGATGAAAAATCTCTATAATTGATTCCTCTGTTTGTTTATCCAGGTTTCCTGTAGGTTCATCTGCCAAAATCACCTCCGGCTCGTAAGACAGAGTTCTGGCAATGACAACTCTCTGCTGCTGTCCGCCGGAAAGCTTCAATACCCTGCGTCCTGCCTCCTCTTCACTAAGACCAACCCGTTTTAAAAGCTCCATTGCTCTTTTCTTCTTTTCCTTACAAGGAATCCGGGCAACATCCATTGAGAGAATCACATTTTCCAATGCCGTCAGGTTAGGAAGCAGATTATAACTTTGGAAAATGATTCCAATATCATTGCTTCTGTATTTATAACGGTCCATCGTTCTAATATCTTTTCCTTTAAAAGAGACGCTTCCTTCTGTCGGATTTTCCAATCCGGATAACAAAGACAAAAGTGTTGTTTTTCCCGATCCGGATTTTCCTACAACTGCATAAATTTTACCCTCTTCAAACTCATAATATAAATGATCGAAAACTTTTCCTGTACTGCCTTCATAAGAATATGCAACATTCTCCAGTTTTAATATACACATACTATAACCCTCCTAACTGCGGCTGGATAGAATTTTCAACGGCTCATATCGAACAATAAAAACAACTGCAACCATGCCTGATATTAATGTCAGTAATATTCCGACTCCCAATAATTGTGCTACTACCACAAGATTTACGCTGGCAGATATATTTGTCATATAATTACTTGTCTGACCAATCAATCCGCCCGATCCCTGAGGTACCTCAGATTTATTATCAGATGATTTTCCTCCTCTGCCAAAATTATTCTCCTGTGTTGCCATATCCTGCTGCTGACTTTCTATCTGTGTCTCTAAAAGCTGATTTGATACCGGTACAGAAGCCACACTTCCAACGGCAAGGCCGATCATCATAGAGAACAGGGTAACAAGGAACAATTCCATAAGAAACTGAATACACACCTTGCTCTTTTTCATTCCGATAGCCGTTAAAACACCAATCTCATACTTGCGCTCACGAATATTGAAAATATGGATAATGATCAGCACCACCGCTCCGATTATCAGAACTACAACAAAGAAATACCCCGCAAATTTGCTTAAATTCTCTAATGGAAGAATACTCTGTTCATAAGAATTAACGTCCTGAGAAGACACTGAATAATTTTCATCCAATCCCATCTCCTCTACATCGTTTTTAAATGTCTGATAGTCATCAATATCAGAAAAGACGTAAGTTCCATTTGTCTGCGCCATCACATTATCAAAAGATTTGTTCACTGCTTTTAATGTTTCATAGCTCGTATAAATTCTATTTGCAGGATCTGTCCTTCCGTTAAAACGATTCGTTTCCCCAGAAGTTGAACTGCTGTTTTTGTAAATTCCCACTACCTTCAGCGAAATCTTTTGTGAGGAATCCTGCGGATTTACCATCTGAATTGTACTTCCAACTTTCAGTGAGTTGTAAGTCGCTAATTCTTCACTGATAATGCATGTTTTGTCATTTGTTCCTATCTTGAAATTTTCACCTTTTGTAATTTTACAGGTGCCCTCCTTAAATTCACTCATAGCATCTTCACTGCTATATCCAACTAAAGTAAATGCACCCTGATCTTTATTATTTTCCGGACGAATAATATCTGAATCAGTTTCATCCTCTGTTGTAATCGCCTCAATTTTACTTGCATCCATAGACATCGTCAACGTATAGTAGAAATCTTTTACTGAATCTAATTGCGCATAACTCTTTAACTTTGTTAACGAAAGCTCCTTGACTTCCGACATCTTTTCTTTCATCTCTGAGCGGTCTGCACCATCTTCTCCCATTGAATTCATCATCGCCTGACGATTTATACTAATTTCTCCTGTAACCTCTGTATTGCTCATTCCGGATTCTTTTGCTGTCTCCGCAGCCTGACGAATTGACAGAGAAATGCAGGCGGAAACAGCAATCACGAAGACAATGATACCGATTAAAATGTTTCTTCCCTTAGATCGGGTCACATTCTTCCATGCATTTTTTAATAAATACATAATTTCTCCTTTCATTCCATATTCTTGTTTATATACAGGATAAAAGAAAATTTTGTTTAAAAGATGATAAAAAAATGAAGAAAATGTGAAAAATTACCTGAATAGCATACCTTTCGATATCCTAATCTAACATTCTGTACTCAGCAGGTATTAAATAACCACGTGAAAAAGATAAGACTCGAAGAATCTTTAAGATTCATCAAAGCTTTATCTTTTTCTATAAAAATTTTATCAAGGAGTTGATTCCGAAATGATAGGCTGTTATAATTAGCACATGGGTGCTACCTTCACGGTAGGCGGTTAGTCCTTCAACGGAGGGACTGTGACCCTCCGATTACATAGAAATCCCCAGTTCATCTGACGGAAATCTTACAAAAGTAGGGGATGCCAATGTTGACGATAGAAGGTCTGATTGCTGTTATCAGCTTATGCCTGACAGCTTTTAGTCTCGGATACGCAATTGGAAGCAACAACAAGACACAAAAATAGCCGCCCACAGTCTGATAAACTAAGCGGCATTTTTGTCAAAGTAATTTATTTGGACTAACCGTCTATCAGTAGCACTCTCTCTATAAATATATTAACATTACACACCGGATATGTCAAAGATTTTCTTCCGGCATCCCTCACAAAAAACCCCGAAAACCTTGCGGTTTTCGGGGTAATCTTATATTTGAACACTAAATATATATAATATTCAATTACTCGATGATAGATGCTACTCTACCTGATCCTACTGTACGTCCACCTTCACGGATAGCGAAAGATAATCCCTGAGCCATAGCGATTGGGTGAATTAATTCGATTGTCATTTCTACGTTGTCACCAGGCATGCACATTTCTGTTCCTTCTGGTAAGTCAATAACACCAGTTACGTCTGTTGTTCTGAAGTAGAACTGTGGACGATAGTTGTTGAAGAATGGAGTATGACGTCCACCTTCGTCTTTTGTTAATACATAAACCTGAGCTGTAAATTTTGTATGGCATGTGATAGATCCTGGCTGGCAAAGAACCTGTCCTCTTTCGATTTCATCTCTCTGAACACCACGAAGTAATGCACCAATGTTATCTCCAGCCTGAGCTTCGTCTAACAGTTTACGGAACATCTCAACACCAGTTACAACAACTTTTCTTGTCTCTTCTTTGATACCAACGATTTCAACTTCGTCAGATACGTGAAGGATACCGCTCTCTACTCTACCAGTTGCTACTGTACCACGTCCTGTGATAGAGAATACGTCCTCGACTGGCATAAGGAATGGTTTGTCTGTGTCACGCTGTGGATCTGGAATGTAGCTGTCAACAGCATCCATAAGTTCCATGATCTTGTCTCCCCACTCTCCGTTAGGATCTTCCAGTGCTTTTAAAGCAGATCCCTGGATAACAGGAATATCATCACCTGGGAATTCGTACTCGCTTAACAGTTCACGAATTTCCATTTCTACTAATTCTAATAATTCTTCATCGTCTACCATGTCACATTTGTTCATGAATACAACGATATAAGGTACACCTACCTGACGAGAAAGCAGGATGTGCTCTTTTGTCTGAGCCATTACACCATCAGTTGCAGCTACTACTAAGATAGCACCGTCCATCTGAGCAGCACCAGTGATCATGTTCTTTACATAATCGGCATGGCCTGGGCAGTCAACGTGAGCGTAGTGACGTCTGTCTGTTTCGTACTCAACGTGAGCTGTAGAGATTGTGATTCCACGTTCTCTCTCTTCTGGAGCTTTATCAATATTTTCAAAGTCTACTGCTGCGTTTCCTTCTACACGTGCAGAAAGAGTCTTTGTAATTGCAGCTGTTAAAGTTGTTTTACCATGGTCAACGTGTCCGATGGTACCAATGTTGCAATGAGGTTTAGATCTCTCAAACTTTTCTTTAGCCATTTTAAATGTCCTCCTTATTCGGCCCGGTTGGGCGATTACAATAATGATTTTAATACTTCAATATAGCGCCCGACAAAGGGCTGTCCTAAATTTGATTATATTTCATTTACTAAAATATTTCAAGCCTATTTTCCTGAAAATACGCTTATTTCCTTAGTTCTTTGCACTGTCTGTTATGACTATTTGTCAGCAAGAACTTTTTCCTGTACATTCTTCGGTACCGGCTCATATTTTTCAAAGAACATAGAGTAGTTACCACGACCCTGAGTTCTGGAACGAAGGTCTGTTGAGTAACCAAACATCTCAGATAACGGAACGAATGCACGAACCATCTTACCGCTTGCAATGTCATCCATACCTTCGATACGTCCACGACGGGAGTTGATATCTCCGATTACGTCACCCATGTATTCTTCCGGCATGGTAACTTCAACACGCATGATTGGCTCAAGCAGGATTGCTCCGGCTTTCTGCATAGCTTCTTTGAACGCCATAGATCCGGCAATGTGGAATGCCATCTCACTGGAATCGACATCATGGTAAGATCCATCATATACAGTAGCTTTTACACCAAGTACAGGGAATCCACCTAAGATACCAGACTGAGCTGCTTCTTCGATACCTTCTCCGACTGCCGGGATATATTCTTTCGGAATAGATCCACCAACAACTGTAGATTCGAACTTGAACAGTTCTTCTCCGTTGGCATCCATTGGCTCAAACTTAACTTTACAGTGACCATACTGTCCACGTCCACCAGACTGTTTTGCATACTTACTGTCAACATCCACAGCTTTTGTAAATGTTTCTTTGTATGCTACCTGTGGTGCACCTACGTTAGCTTCTACCTTAAATTCACGAAGCAGACGGTCAACGATGATTTCCAGATGAAGTTCTCCCATTCCGGAAATAATTGTCTGTCCTGTTTCCTGATCTGTATGAGCTCTGAATGTAGGATCTTCTTCTGCCAGTTTCGCAAGAGCCTCAGACATTTTGCCCTGAGCACCTTTTGTTTTAGGCTCGATCGCTACGTCAATAACCGGCTCTGGGAATTCCATGGATTCCAGAATTACCGGATGCTGTTCATCACAGATTGTATCACCGGTTGTTGTTAATTTAAATCCAACTGCAGCCGCGATATCTCCTGAATATACAATATCTAATTCTTCACGCTTGTTGGCATGCATCTGAAGGATACGTCCAACACGCTCTTTTTTGTTCTTTGTTGCATTCAATACATAAGATCCTGATTTGCATGTTCCAGAGTAAACTCTGAAGAATGCAAGTTTTCCAACGAATGGGTCTGTCATGATCTTAAATGCAAGTGCTGAGAATGGTTCATCATCAGATGAATGTCTCTCAACTTCGTTACCGTCTTCATCTACACCCTTAATTGCAGGAATGTCTGTCGGAGCCGGCATGAATTCGATGATTGCATCGAGAAGTTTCTGAACACCTTTGTTTCTGTACGCTGTACCACAGCAAACAGGAACTGCTTCACACTGGCAGGTTCCTTTTCTTAATGCAGCTTTTAATGCATCAACGCTTGGTTCTTCCCCTTCTAAATATTCCATCATCAGATCATCGTCCAATTCACAGATCTTCTCAACCAATTCTGTATGATAAAGTTCTGCATCATCCTTCATGTCATCTGGAATCTCAACGATGGAGATGTCTTCTCCTTTGTCGTCATTGTAAATGTATGCCTGCATCTCAAACAAGTCAACGATTCCCTTGAAATCATCTTCTTTTCCGATTGGCAGCTGAAGTACAACAACATTTGCTCCCAGGCGCTCTTTCATCTGATCGACTGCACCATAGAAGTTTGCACCTAAGATATCCATCTTATTGATGAATGCCATTCTTGGTACATTATAAGTGTCAGCCTGACGCCATACGTTCTCAGACTGAGGTTCTACTCCGCCCTTTGCACAAAAGACAGCTACGGAACCATCCAGCACGCGCAGAGAACGCTCTACTTCTACTGTAAAGTCAACGTGACCTGGAGTATCAATAATATTGATACGATGCTCTAAAGCACCCTCTTTCGGTTTGCAGTGTTCCTGCAATGTCCAGTGGCAAGTTGTAGCAGCGGAAGTAATTGTGATACCTCTTTCCTGCTCCTGCTCCATCCAGTCCATGGTAGCAGTACCATCATGAGTATCACCGATTTTATAGTTTACACCAGTATAATACAGGATACGCTCTGTTGTGGTTGTTTTACCAGCATCAATATGAGCCATAATACCAATATTTCTGGTTCTCTCTAATGGATATTCTCTTCCAGCCAAGGTTTTTTCCTCCTATAAATTTTACGCAAAAGCACTTCGGCAGCCGCAAAACAATCCTCTAATACGGTAATTAGAATCTGTAATGCGCAAATGCCTTGTTTGCCTCTGCCATCTTGTGCATATCTTCTTTTTTCTTTACAGATGCTCCGGTGTTGTTGGATGCATCAAGAATTTCTTTTGCAAGACGTTCTTCCATGGTTCTTTCTCCTCTTTTACGTGAGAAAGTTGTCAGCCAACGAAGAGCTAATGCCTGTCTTCTGTCAGGTCTTACGTCGATTGGAACCTGATAAGTAGCTCCACCGATACGTCTAGCTTTTACTTCGAGAACTGGCATAATGTTGTTCATAGCCTCTTCAAACACTTCAAGAGCCGGTTTTCCAGCTTCCTGTTCTACACGGGCAAATGCTCCGTATACGATTTTCTGAGCAACTCCTTTTTTACCATCCAGCATAATGTTGTTGATAAGCTTTGTCACAACTTTGTTGTTGTAAATAGGATCTGCCAATACGTCTCTTTTCGCAATATGTCCTTTACGTGGCACGGTTCTTCCCTCCTTAATAATAATTAATTCATCGGTACTCATACTTTAAATTGCATGTTCGTGCAGGACTTTTATATCTCCTGTAACCTTTGTAGGAAACAATAAAGTTCCGGCACAACTATACAAGGTAGCGTATTACGCTGCTTTGTACCAATTTAGTTTTGTCTTATTTTTTCTTAGGTCTCTTAGCTCCATATTTGGAACGAGCCTGCATTCTGTTAGCTACACCAGCTGTATCCAGTGTACCTCTAACGATATGGTAACGAGTACCTGGTAAGTCCTTTACACGACCACCACGAATCAGAACAACACTATGTTCCTGTAAGTTATGTCCTTCACCTGGGATATAACTTGTTACTTCGATTCCGTTAGAAAGACGAACTCTGGCAATCTTACGAAGAGCTGAGTTAGGCTTCTTAGGAGTTGCAGTCTTAACGGCTGTACATACACCTCTCTTCTGTGGAGAGCTTGTATCTGTTGCTTTCTTCTTTAAAGAGTTAAATCCTTTCTGAAGTGCCGGTGCTGTAGACTTCTTTACAGATGTCTTTCTCCCTTTTCTAACTAATTGGTTAAAAGTTGGCATTGATTTCACCTCCATACATGTTTTCTACTTTTGGTTACTTTAATTCACCTAGTGACTGTCGCACACCTTTTTATATCACCTAAAAAGGCACGCTAGGCTATTATAAATCGCCTGCGTACCTTTGTCAAGACCTTTCTCCAGATTCTCCGTTAATCTCTTCCGGATTTTTCGTGAATCTTCGGAGAACTCCTATGAACGAGTGCTACTTCAAATTCTTAATGCTCCACCGGTCAGCCGATTCGATGTTCCATCCTGTTTCACATTTTCAAATAATATCTCTGATTTGAAAATCATCACTACTGAAACAAATCCTTCCGAATGTTCCATCTGTCCTGTGCCATTCCACATCTATGAGGTTGACTCCTTCTCCGTTCCATCCGCTCTGGAAACCGTATCATCTTTCCCAAGAATACGGCACTCCGTTGAGTCAGTCTCATCTTCCCAATTCGGCACTCTTAATTTCGGCTGCCGGTTTTAAAGACTTATCCAGTCTTTTGGAGCACTGTGGGCATTTCTCCTTTCTTTCATAAACTTATCTCTTATTGTTGTCTTCATTATACCAATTTCTGATTCTTTTGTCAAATTAAAAGTATTTTCAGTTTTCTTAAGATATTTTCCGATAATCTACAGAAAACACCGGGTATATAGGATTTACAACCTCATATACACCGGTGTCCTGCTGAATTTACAACATCTGCCGTAAATTTTTATTCTTCAATTATTTCTTCTTCAAAACTGATTTCTTCCTCAAAATCAAAGTCGTCTTCCAGAGTAAAATCTTCTTCATCTGTACTGATCTTAACATCACGGTAGCGTTTCATACCGGTACCTGCCGGAATCAGTTTTCCGAGAATAACATTTTCTTTCAGACCAACCAACGGATCTACTTTTCCTTTGATTGCAGCATCTGTCAGAACTTTTGTTGTCTCCTGGAAAGAAGCCGCAGATAAGAAGGAATCTGTCGCCAGAGATGCTTTGGTAATACCAAGCATAATCTGATCTGCTTTGGCAGTCTTCAGCCCCTTTTCTTCCATCTCGTTGTTTGTTCTCTCAAGTTCCAGAACATCTACCATTGCTCCCGGAAGATACTCTGTATCTCCTCCGTCCTCAATGCGGACTTTCTTAAGCATCTGACGTACAATAACCTCAACGTGCTTGTCGTTGATATCTACACCCTGCAGACGGTATACTCTCTGTACTTCGCGGATCATATAATCCTGAACTGCTCGAATTCCTTTGATACGAAGCAGATCATGCGGATTGATAGAACCTTCTGTTAATTCATCACCGGCTTCCAGAACCTGACCTTCCTGAACTTTTAAACGAGATCCGTAAGGAATCAGGTAAGCTTTCATATCACCGGTCTCACGATTAGAGATAATAACTTCTCGTTTCTTCTTTGTATCCTTAATCTGCACTTCGCCGCCAAATTCTGCAATGATTGCAAGACCTTTCGGTTTTCGTGCCTCAAATAACTCTTCGACACGAGGAAGACCCTGTGTGATATCATCACCGGCTACACCACCGGCATGGAACGTTCTCATCGTAAGCTGTGTACCAGGCTCACCGATAGACTGTGCAGCGATAATTCCGACTGCCTCACCAACCTGTACTGCCTGACCGGTTGCCATGTTAGAACCATAACATTTTGCACATGCACCTACTGTTGATTTACATGTAAGCATAGTACGGATCTTAACCTTTGTATAACCTGCATCAACAACGGCTTTTGCACGTTTTGGTGTAATCATGTGATTTGATTTTACAAGAACTTCTCCTGTATTCGGATCTTTGATCTCTTCTGCCGCATATCTTCCTGTAATACGTTCCTGCAGACTCTCGATTACTTCCTGTCCGTCCATAAATGCCTCTACGTACATTCCTGGAATTTCTCCGCCATTGGACTCACAGCAATCCTGTTCACGAATGATCAAATCCTGTGATACGTCAACCAGACGACGGGTCAGATATCCGGAATCCGCCGTACGAAGAGCTGTATCAGACAGACCCTTTCTGGCTCCATGAGCAGAGATAAAGTACTCCAATACGTCCAGTCCTTCACGGAAGTTAGACTTAATCGGCAGCTCGATGGTTCGTCCAGACGTATCCGCCATCAATCCACGCATACCTGCCAGCTGTTTGATCTGCTGATTAGAACCACGGGCTCCGGAGTCCGCCATCATGAAGATATTATTCAAACGATCCAAACCGCCAATCAGTTTATTTGTCAGAACCTCATCGGCATCAAACCATGTTTTTACTACTGCTTTATAACGTTCTTCTTCTGTCAGAAGACCTCTCTTATACTGCTCTGTGATAAACTCAGCCTGCTGTTGTGCATCACTTAAGATCTGAGGTTTCTCAGACGGCACTGTCATATCAGAAATTGATACAGTCAGAGCACCTCTTGTAGAATATTTATATCCGATTGCTTTAATATCATCCAGCACTTCTGCTGTCTTTGTAGCACCGTGAATATTGATACATTTATCAAGAATCTGTTTTAACTGCTTCTTACCTACATGGAAGTCAATCTCTAATGCTAACGCATTTTCCGGTTTGCTTCGATCTACAAATCCAAGATCCTGTAAGATAATTTCGTTAAACAGAATTCTTCCCAGAGTACAGTCTACAACCTGAGAAATTTCATTGCCGTCTTTGTCAATTCCTGTACGTCTTACTTTAATTCTGGCATGCAGTGTAATGACTTTGTTTTCATATGCCAGATAAGCTTCGTTCTCAGATTTGAAGTATTTTCCTTCTCCTTTGTCTCCCTCTTTTTCCAATGTCAGATAGTAAATACCAAGTACCATATCCTGAGAAGGAACGGCTACCGGGCCACCATCAGAAGGTTTCAAAAGGTTATTTGGTGATAACAGAAGGAAACGGCACTCTGCCTGAGCTTCTACAGATAACGGAAGATGAACCGCCATCTGGTCACCGTCAAAGTCAGCATTGTATGCAGTACATACAAGCGGATGAAGACGAATTGCTTTTCCTTCTACCAGAATCGGCTCAAACGCCTGAATTCCCAGTCGATGCAGTGTCGGTGCACGGTTTAACATAACCGGATGTTCTTTAATAACATCTTCTAAGACATCCCATACTTCCGGCTGAAGTTTCTCAACCATTTTCTTTGCGGATTTAATATTATGAGAGAGTTTTCTCTCTACCAATTCTTTCATTACAAATGGCTTAAATAACTCGATTGCCATTTCTTTTGGAAGACCACACTGATAAATCTTTAAGTCCGGTCCTACTACGATAACAGAACGTCCGGAATAGTCTACACGTTTTCCGAGAAGGTTCTGACGGAAACGTCCCTGTTTACCTTTCAGCATATCAGACAAAGATTTTAATGCTCTGTTTCCAGGTCCTGTTACCGGACGTCCGCGACGTCCGTTGTCAATCAGCGCATCTACGGCTTCCTGAAGCATTCTCTTTTCGTTTCGCACGATAATATCCGGCGCTCCAAGTTCCAGAAGTCTTTTTAAACGGTTATTTCGGTTGATAATTCGACGATACAAATCGTTTAAGTCAGAAGTCGCAAAACGTCCTCCGTCTAACTGTACCATCGGACGAATATCCGGCGGAATTACCGGAACTACGTCCAGGATCATCCACTCCGGTTTATTCTCAGAATTGCAAAATGCCTCTACAACTTCCAGTCTCTTGACGATTCTGGCTCTCTTCTGTCCGGTTGCTGTCTTAAATTCATCTTTTAAAGATTTTGCTTCTGTTTCCAGATCAATTGCCTGAAGCAATTCTTTGATTGCTTCGGCACCCATTCCTACACGGAAACTTTCTCCGTATTTTTCATAGGCATCTCTGTATTCTTTTTCTGTCAGTACTTGTTTATATGCAAGATCCGTATCTGCAGGATCCAGTACAATATAGCATGCAAAATATAAAACCTTTTCCAGGGTTCTCGGTGAGATGTCGAGCATCAGTCCCATACGGCTCGGGATTCCTTTAAAATACCAAATATGAGATACCGGCGCTGCCAATTCAATGTGTCCCATTCTCTCACGACGGACATTCGCTTTCGTAACCTCTACGCCACATCGGTCGCAGACAACACCTTTATAGCGAACTTTTTTATACTTTCCACAGTGACACTCCCAGTCCTTTGTAGGTCCAAAGATTTTTTCACAGAAAAGCCCGTCTTTTTCAGGTTTTAATGTTCGATAGTTAATCGTCTCAGGTTTTTTTACTTCTCCTCTTGACCACTCGCGGATCTTTTCCGGAGAAGCTAACCCGATTTTAATTGCATCAAATGAAATTTTGCTGCTTGAGTATTCATTGCTTGATTCCATCATTAAGGCTGCTCCTTCCTAAATTGCTCGCCAATCTACATGATTGTATCATCTTCACCTTCGGATAATTCTCCCTGTTTATATCCTAAAGCACCTAATTCAGATTCACTTTCTTCATAATTGCGGAAGACTCCATCTCCCTCGATCATCGGCGCAAGATCCTGATCTGCATCACCGCCATCGATATTTTCTCTGATTTCGACTTCGGACGCATTCTCATCCAGAACTTTGACATCCAGTGCCAGAGACTGGAACTCTTTTAACAGTACTTTGAAGGATTCTGGAACTCCCGGTTCCGGAATGTTATCTCCTTTAATAATTGCCTCATAGGTCTTCACACGTCCAACAACGTCATCGGATTTCACTGTCAAAATTTCCTGAAGAGTATAAGATGCACCATAAGCTTCCAGTGCCCATACCTCCATCTCTCCGAAACGCTGACCACCGAACTGAGCTTTACCTCCTAAAGGCTGCTGAGTTACAAGAGAATAAGGACCTGTAGAACGGGCATGAATCTTATCATCTACCAGATGATGCAGTTTCAGATAGTGCATGAATCCGATGGTAACCGGGCTGTCAAATTCCTCTCCGGTACGACCGTCTCTCAGTCTTACCTTTCCGGTTGTATCAATCGGTACCCCTTCCCACTCTTTTCTGTGATCTCTGTTCTCATACAGATAGTCCATGACATCGTCATTGACTTCACTGCGCCATTTCGCATCAAATTCTTCCCATGACATATTTGCATAATCATTTGCCATTCTAAGAGTATCTGCAATATCGTTCTCGTCTGCACCATTAAATACCGGTGTTGCAACATTGAATCCGAGAACTTTTGCTGCTAAGGACAGATGGATCTCCAACACCTGTCCGATATTCATACGTGAAGGCACACCCAGCGGATTCAACACGATATCCAAAGGACGTCCGTTTGGCAGGTAAGGCATATCTTCTACAGGTAAAATACGGGAAATTACACCCTTATTACCATGTCGTCCCGCCATCTTATCTCCAACAGAAATCTTTCTCTTCTGAGCAATGTAAACACGAACAGTTTTATTAACTCCCGGAGGAAGTTCATCTCCGTTTTCTCTTGTAAAGATCTTTGTATCCATAACGACACCATAAGCACCGTGTGGAACTCTCAGAGAAGTATCACGAACTTCTCTCGCCTTCTCACCAAAGATTGCGCGAAGCAGTCTCTCTTCTGCTGTCAGTTCTGTTTCTCCCTTCGGAGTTACTTTTCCAACCAGAATATCTCCGGCGCGAACTTCAGCACCAATACGGATAATACCGTTTTCATCCAGATCTTTTAATACATCCTCGCTGAGTCCCGCAAGATCTCTCGTGATTTCTTCCTGACCAAGCTTGGTATCTCTGGCTTCTGCCTCATATTCTTCAATATGAACAGATGTATAAACGTCTTCCTGTACAAGACGCTCACTTAACAGTACAGCATCCTCATAATTATAACCTTCCCATGTCATAAATCCGATCAGAGGGTTCTTTCCAAGAGCCATCTCTCCGCGGCAGGTAGAAGCTCCATCCGCTAAGATGTCTCCTTTCTCTACTCTGTCTCCCACAAATACAATCGGGCGCTGATTCATACAGTTCCCCTGATTGCTTCGTGCAAATTTAATAACATGATATTCATCTCTCTGTCCGTCATCATTTCTGACAACAATCTTTGTACTTGTAGATCTCTCTACAACTCCGCCTTTTCTGGCGGTAATACATACACCGGAATCATAAGCAGCTTTGGATTCCATACCTGTTCCGACAACCGGAGCTTCTGTAGAAAGAAGCGGCACCGCCTGACGCTGCATGTTGGATCCCATCAGCGCACGGTTCGCATCATCGTTCTCCAGGAACGGAATCATGGAAGTAGCCACGGAGAACACCATCTTTGGTGATACATCCATTAAGTCCAGATTTGATTTATCAAACTCTGATGTCTCCTCGCGGTAACGTCCGGTTACGTGAGTATTGATGAAGTGTCCTTCTTCATCCAACGGCTCATTCGCCTGTGCTACAACGAAATTATCTTCTTCATCTGCTGTGAGATAAACGACATTATTTGTTGCAACCGGCTCCTCCGGATTTGATTTATCCAACAAACGATACGGAGCCTCGATGAATCCGTATTCATTAATTCTCGCATAAGTTGCCAGAGAGTTGATCAGGCCGATGTTCGGCCCCTCAGGCGTCTCAATCGGACACATTCTTCCATAATGGGAGTAATGTACATCTCGAACCTCGAATCCGGCACGGTCACGGGAAAGACCACCCGGTCCCAATGCTGACAGACGTCTCTTATGAGTAAGTTCTGACAGTGGATTATTGTGATCCATGAACTGTGACAGCTGAGAACTTCCAAAGAACTCTTTTACAGATGCTGTTACAGGCTTAATATTAATCAGTGACTGTGGTGTAATAGACTCAATATCCTGAGTTGTCATTCTCTCACGAACCACTCTCTCAAGTCTTGATAAACCGATACGATACTGATTCTGAAGCAGTTCACCTACCGCACGAATGCGTCGGTTTCCTAAGTGGTCAATATCATCATCGTTTCCAATTCCATACTCCAGATGAATATTATAGTTAATAGATGCCAGAATATCCTCTTTTGTAATATGCTTCGGAATTAACTCATGAACATTTCTCTTCAATGCCTGCTTTAATTCTTCTCCTTCATACCCTTCTTCGAGAATCTTCTCCAAAGCCGGATAGAATACATGTTCGTGAATACCAATTTCTTCCGGATCAAAATCTACATATTCTGCAAGATTTACGGTCATATTAGATAATATCTTAGTATTTCCGTCTTCTGTCTGAATCATAACACTGGCGATTGCTGCATTCTGAATCTTATCGGCAAGATCCATATCAACTGTTGTACCTGCCTCGGCGATAATCTCACCGGTTGCTGTGTCGATGACATCCTCTGCCAGAACAAATCCATTGATGCGGTTTCTGAGAGCCAGTTTTTTATTAAATTTATAGCGTCCAACCTTTGCCAGATCATATCTTCTCGGATCAAAGAACATACTGTTGATCAGGCTTTCCGCACTATCTACGGACAGAGGTTCTCCCGGACGGATTTTCTTATATAACTCAAGGAGTCCATCTTCATAATTATCAGAAGGATCCTTTTCAATACTTGCAAGAATCTTCGGTTCTTCTCCAAATAACTCTTTGATCTCTGCATTCGTTCCGATTCCCAGCGCACGGATCAATACAGTAATCGGTACCTTTCTTGTACGGTCAACACGTACATTGAAAACATCATTGGAATCTGTTTCGTATTCAAGCCAGGCACCACGATTCGGAATTACAGTAGAAGAATATAACTCTTTACCGATCTTATCATGCGCAATTCCATAATAAATTCCCGGAGAACGAACCAACTGACTGACAATAACCCGCTCTGCACCATTGATAATGAAAGTTCCGGTTTCTGTCATCAAAGGAAGATCGCCCATAAAAATGTCATGCTGTTTAATTTCATCGGTCTCTTTATTATGAAGTCTTACTTTTACTTTTAAAGGTGCAGCATAAGTTGCATCCCTTTCTTTACATTCTTCAATTGAATATTTGACATCATTTCTACACAACTGATAATCAACGAAGTCCAAGCTCAACTGATCGCTGTAATCTTCAATCGGGGAGAGATCTTCAAATACCTCTGCCAATCCCTCTTCTAAGAACCAATTATAAGAATCTTTTTGAATCTCGATCAGATTTGGTACTTCAAGGACATCATCCTGCCTGGCATAGCTGATTCGCATCCCTGTACCTGATTTTATTGGCTGTATTCTGTTCTTTTCCATGGACGTTTTTCACCTCTTGATCTAAACCTGATTTATATACTACACATTGTAAGGAATACCTGAATCCCAGGGCATTCTCACAATTTTAAAGCTAAAATTTTATAGACTATGGGCAGACAAACCCACATTAAAGCATTTTCTTATACTATCATACACATTTTGCCATGTCAACAAATTTTTCAATTTTCTCTTGACATTTTTACAATTTCATGCTTCACACACAAAAAGGAAGCTCAAGGTTTCCTTTTTTTCTCTTAATTTTACATTTCTTTTACGTATTTTGCCATTTCCTCAATACAGTCCGCCGTTTGAGGAAGCATACCAAGGCGATCAAAAAATCCATGATCCAGCCCCTCATATAAAATGACTTCTACATCTTTTTCATTTTCCTGAAGTTTTTTCACAAATTCCTCATTGGACAGCCTAAAATAATCAAACTCTGCCTCAATCATTACTGTCTTTGGCATCCGTGACACATCTTCGGCATAAACCGGAGATATATCGCCGTCTCCGGCATTGTATCCATTGCCGATATAAAGATTCTGGATAAATTCTGTCATTTCTTTGAAACGAAACAGCCGATTCATAATATAATCTTTCTGTTCCGGATACATCTCATACTTAGAATAATTCCAGCCATATTTTGTTTGCTCTGCCGGAAGCAGATCCAATGCTCCATAGACAATCAATGCCAATTTGATTCTATTCTCATCATCGGCAAGACAGCAGTTCACTGCCAGAGTGCCCCCTGCGCTCTCTCCGGAAATCGCAATCTTTTCTTTATCAATTCCAAGTTCTTCTGCGTGTTCCTCTATCCAGTCCAAGGTTCCCATAACATCATTTAGCGGACCCGGATACGGAGTTTCCGGCGCCAGACGGTATTCCGGAGAAATCACCACCGCATCAGACTGCTCCGTAAGATAGCGGCACTGATTTCCCTTGGTTTGTACATCTCCGCCAAAAAAACCGCCTCCATGAATAAACAAAACTGCCTTTCGCTTTTCCTCTGAACTTTTCTTCTTATAAATTGTAATTTGAATCATATGATCTTCCACGGAAATTAATTTTCTGATTTCCTGAATTTCCTCTTTGGTAATATCCATTCCCTCACGTTTCATTTCTGTTCGAAGAACATTGAGATTCAAGTCTTCCATTTTAGTTTCATTTTTTTTATAAAATAAATCTACTCTCGGCTCCCCTTTTGCCATCTCCCTTTCCAGTACTTTCTTTTCAAAAGCATGAGGAATGGTTTCTTCATTTTTTTCTTTGTATATGTGTTCATATTTTCCTTATTCCCTTTCCTGTAAAATCGCCGAAAGTGCCAAAAGGCACATCCTTAGATTGTAAAATTAAAAGAATCCCAAAGAAACAATACATATTTCTCTGGGATTCTTCTTATATGGATTCATTTTCTTCTGTCAGATATTTTGCTACTTTTTCATCTGTGATTAAGACGTTAATGTAGCCTCCTCTTAGTATTCCTAAAATCGCTTCTTTTTTCTCGATTCCATAAGCAACCCCGACACGGATCGGTATCTTTTTAAAATCTTCCAGATCCAGGCTGATTAGATGCTGCTCAAACTGGTCTTTCATAAGATTTCCGTCCTTATCTACCACATGGGAAAGAATTTCTCCGATCCCGCCCATACTTTGCAGTCTTTGAAATTCTTCTAACGGTATTAATTCCGCATTGATCAGCGCTGAATTCTGGTCTAATGTACCGATTCCCACCACCGCGATATCCGCCGATTTTGCAAGATCAAAAACCTCACGAATACTTTCTTCCTTCATAAAGACATCTTTTGCCTCCGGTGAAGTCACATACTGCGGTGCCAGCATTTGGTAACTGTTTCCATTGATAATTCTTGCCACTTCTTCTATTAAATAGTTGGAATATGCCATCCGGTAACTTTTAGGTGCGGACACCGAAATGTTTGTCGCCGCCATCAACGGCACTACATTGACATCATCTGTTTTTAAAAATTTCAGCCGTACATCCCTGCTCAGATACTCTACCATATTCTGTAATGTCACACCCCTGGTTAAAGCAACTGTCATATGATTCTTCAAAGTCCGTAAAAGATAATCTGAGACATAAAAGGCAATCTCATCTTTTAATTCCGCTTCTTTCTGGGCACTGGCAATCACAACCTCTTTAAGCCCAAACTTCTGCTCCAGGATCCCCTCCAGATTAATGGCTGAATTTTCCGGATAATTAATTTTAATCTGTACATATCCTTCTCTCTTCGCCTGCGCCAAAACCCTTGAGATGGTCGTCCTAGACACATTGAGTTTTTTCCCAATCTCCTGCTGTGACATTCCCTGTTTATAATGCATCTCCACTACTTTAATAATGAATCGTTCTTTGCTGAAATCTTCCATATAGTAACAGTATATCTATTGCTGATGACTCTCGTCAATGGAAAAGAACGTTTACCGTTAAATAATTAATCCAAGACATCCCAGTACCAAAGAAATAATTGTAACTCCCAGTGTTGCTGCAAAATAATTACGTTTTACTTTTGATAAGTAACCCCAGATACAAAGTACAACAATCAGAGGTAAAATTCCCGGTGCAATCGAATCAAGAATAGACTGTAAGGTTGTGGAATATGCTCCGGTTGCAAATTTTAACGGTGTTGATACAGTTACATAGGTTGATGCCAACCCGCCCATCATAAATAATCCTAAGATACTTGCTCCTGCAATAATCATATTTACCAGACCTGATTTTAACATATTTTCGGCAAAGGAATATCCAAAAGTATAACATTTGGAAGTCAGGAAATATCCGATTCCAAAGCAGATCACCGTTAATAAAAGGATCGGAGCGATTCCACCCAGTGGATTTCCTTTTTGGGCAAGCGGAAGAAACATTCCGATAAACAGATACATCAGTGTTGACCAGGAAATTGTATCACCGATTCCTGCTAACGGCCCCATAAGACCTGTTTTTAAGTTCATAATCATCTCACCCGGAAGAGCTTCATAATTTTTAGATTTTTTCTCTTCCATCGCTAAGGTAAGTCCCAGACAAGGCCCTCCGCCCCAATGTGCTTCTGAATTAAAAAATGTCATATTTCGTTTCAAAGCTTCTATATAATGAGGCTTATCTTCTTTGTTTGGATAGAATTTTTTCAATGCCGGAACTAATGCCGCACAGAAAGCCGGCGCCTGCATTCTCTCAAAACTGTGGCAGACTTCTGCTGATGTCCAGTAAATCAGATATGATTTTAATACATCTCTTTTGGTAAGGATCTTAACTTCATCCGCTGTCTCATCGTCATCTTCATCCTCGTCTTCATCATCGTCATCTTCATCCTCGTCTTCATCATCGTCATCTTCATAATCTGCATGTCCGGTATACTCGTTCTTCGTAAATGTAATGTACAAAAATGTCAGGAAACCTCCAACCATCAGAAGCGGAATGGTTCCAATTTTTGTATACTGAATTAAAAAGAATCCTGCAAAGAAAAACGGGATGTATTTTGGTTTTGAAATCAGATTAGCAGTAATCGCAAATCCGACTGCCGGCAGACATGCTCCCATAGCAGATAATCCGTTGGTTACAAACTTCGGAATATCATCTAAAACTCCCTGTAATGCTCCGCTTCCAAAGTAAAGCGCCAGAGTAATCAAAGTTCCAAAGCAAAACAAACGAATAATTCCAACCGCAATAATTGACCAGCGTACCATTCCTCCGGCGTTTCCTTTTTCCACAAAGGTATCGCCCTTCTGTGCAAAAAATCCTGCTGCAAGATAAAGAATATTTGTGATCTGAACTCCCAGATAAATCAACTGAAGAGATGCTCCGATTATCATTGCCTGAGCCATATCTCCCAGTACCGCTCCTACGATTACCGCGTTAAAAATAACAGTATTGAACATAAAAGCTCCTGCTGTATACAGAATACAGCACTTTGCGATTCCACAAAACAGTCCCAGTAAAACCGCCTGTGTCAAAGTAATTGTCATGTTCTTATCCTCCTTTGTTTTTCATATTTATTGAACATTTGGAAATACTTTTTTTATAATATCCAAAGATTCTTTTTTATCTGTCGGCTGTGTCTGGAAAAGTAACTTTACTCCGTCTTTCTCAAGGTCAAATAATGCCTGTGCCTCTTCCTCTGTAAATCCGGTAGATTTATAGATCTGTTTACGATCACCGATAATAGACATATTTCCTAATGTTATCTCATCAAATTTCACGCCTTTGTCCGCCAGCTCTTTGATCTGTTTTACATCCTTAAAAAGCACAAACACATTTAGATTTCCAAACTGGTTTTTATTCCAGATCTCCACCGCCTTGTCTACAGAAAAGATACTAACCTTGATCTCCGGAGGTGCCGCGAATTTTAAAACGTTTTTCTGCATCTTGTCTTTTGCTACATTATTGTCAATTACGACAATTTTCTGAGCCTTAAATACTTTTACCCACTGTGTTACTACCTGTCCGTGGATTAAACGGTCGTCCACTCGAACTGCAATACTCTTCGCCATATCTTATCTTCTTCCAATTTCTAAAACAGCGTTTTTATTCATCCTCTTCATCGTCATCATCACTTAAAAAGCCTTCTGCATCCACTCGGAAAATTCCATTTTTTCCGTTTTGCACTGTATCCAAGCTAAATTCTTTTCCTGACATTCCTTCCCTTGCCAATACTGCATTGACTAACATCGGAAGATTCATTCCTCCAACAATTTCTAAAGGTTCTCCGGTCTCCTGAATATAACGCATAACCTGATTACAAGGCGTTCCTCCAAACAGATCAACAAGAATCAGACTTCCTTTTGGAAACTCATTAATCACTTCTACAAAGGACTCTCGATACTTGTCAATATCATCTCCCGGTTCCAAAGAAAATGCTGCAAGATTTTCACTGTCTCCAAAAAGCATCTTTGCCGTATCAATCAAAGATACTGCAAATGGTCCGTGACTTAACAACAAAATTCCCAGCAAATCTTTATTGACCTTTTCTGGTTTGTAATACTTCACTTTCTTTCTCCTTTTCCTTCATTCTCATAGTGAGAATAATTTCATTATATTGTTCTTATGTGAAAAAGGCCACATAAAACCTATGCCTCATATCCTTCGCCCATTATTTCTATCGTTTCTTCCCACATTTCTCTCATCCGGACATATGGAACCTCATACTCTTTTTGCTGCATCCGTCCGATACGCTGATCTTTTGCGACTCCCGTAAATTCCTGATGCTTTTTTTGGTCTGTTTCTTTATAATCCCATAAGAATTCATCAACATAAGGCAGTACCTTCAAGTACTGTTCAGAAGATGCAAAGCCACTGGTTTCCATTGCTGTGTTAAGCTCTTCCGCTTTTGATTTTTTTAGCAATTCCAGAGCAAAATCCACCGACACGAACAATCAGATCCCGATGCTTTTCCGGGTGAATCTGTGCATCTTTTAAATCATCCATGTTCGTTGTATAAATCTGAACCTGAGGCCCTCCATTTTCAATATAAGCTTTCAAAAGATGCACGACAGACTGCCTTCCTTTTTCTTCGTTTAAAAAAGACGGATTTCTTCATATTTTTTCTGCATTGCAGATATGAGATCCTGTAAATCTTTAAACTCCACACTGGCATCATGGTGAACCCTGGACATCAATGACCAGCGGCTTTTTTTACTTGTAAACTCGTCCTCGAAACTTTTTGCATGCCCCTCTCCAAACTGAATGCTGCCATCAAAATCCTGATTCTGCTTTTTCTTTTCCAGGTAATTTCTAATGATTTGATCTGCATATATCTCCTGCTCTTCTTTCGTCATGACCTCCTCATATACAGGACACATACCGAGCATTGTTCCTGTAATCGTTTCATATGGCAAAACAACTTGTTTTACCCTGTCCAGCACATTGGCAAATGCCTTTGCCCTGCGGATCTGAGCAGATTCTCCCTCTGTCATTTTCAAAGATTCTGACACATATTGATATAGATAAGTTTTCCTGACACCTTCATCATTTAATTTTTGAATATTCTCTTTTAAATTCCGAATTCTTTGATTCATTAACGATCTCCTTTCTCTTTCTGGCGCATAAAAGTTCACTATAATGCTCCTTTGCGTCTTTGTTGTAATTCAAAACAGATCATTTGTCAATTATAATGAAAAATTTCTTAGAACAAAGTGGACAAGTCCGCATCCTACGCGGAGCGTTTTTTTATACCATAGGGAAGTTCGGAAAACTTTCTTATGGTACAAAAAAAGAATACCTGCTTTTCTTAAACAGATACTCTTTTCTTATAAATCTGATTCCGTTTTAATAACTACAATTTGTTATGTACTTTCAACCTTAAAGCATATTGGTATAGACTCCGGCGCCTTCCCTGCTGATTGTATTTTGCTGATTTAACTCAATCGACATATTGTAAGCATCGCTCCGGCTGATGGAATACTCCATCGGATCTCCGTTAGTATCGAAAGTAATGGTTTTCGCCACACATACAGGTTCTCCGCTTTCCAGTCCGAGATTAAAGGCATCATAGTCATCCGCCCGCTGAATTGTCAAATGTCTTTTTGCCCTTGCCGGTACATGCCCATAGTTTGACATAGTATTGTGAAGGGATCTCTCTGCAAAATCATATTCAATCAATTCAGGACATCGTTCATATGATACATAAGCGTCTGCGATTGACCAGAGTTTTTCATTAATATAACGAAGGCGTTCCAAATGGAAAACCCTGTCTCCTTCCTTTATCCCCAGAACCTGTGCCACCTCACAATCAGCCGTACTGATTTTTTGTGCGAGCACTTTGCTTCTGGTATAATCTCCACGCAATTTTACCTGATTATAAAATGCAATATTGGTTGATACGGGTTCACTGTTTCCTTCTTCCTTTTTATTTCCTATAAAAAATGCTCCCTTGCCGGCAAACCTTACAATACACCCTTTATTCTCCAAAACTTCCAAGGCTTTTCTTACTGTCGGTCTGCTGACGTTATAGATATCACACAATTCACGTTCTCCCGGAAGCGGAGAATAATATGGCTGATCCTCATAAGCCTCTAAGAGTTTATGATATAGTTTCATATAAAGAAGCTGCTTTTTCTTCCCTGCCATATCCTCTGCCTTTCTTCATCCTATTCATAGAATAATTTTTCTTATGTGATAATCTTAACATTTCGGTCTTTTTCTTACAAGATTGGCTTCATTAAAATTTTAAAACAACCCGGAACTTATCTCCTTGAATTGCGGATTCAAAAGCTGCCTTATAATCTTTCAGCTCGTAGACTTCACTGACAAATGGTTTCACATCCACAATTTTCTGTGATAACAGCCTCGTGGCCTTTGTAAAATCTGTAACATTGGAATTTGCCGTACCCAATAATTTTACAGCGCTTTTATGCAGCCAGTCCGGACTGACGCGAATCGGCACATCCGGATAAAAAGAACTGTAAAGAACCACCCTTCCGTTGTTTGCAGTCACTTTCAAAGCATCTTCAGCCACCGCCGAAATCGGTGTCGTATCAAATACAACCTGCGCTTTGATTCCATTGGTAATTTCTTTGACCCGTTCTTCAAGGCACTCTTCTGCCGGATTCACTGCATAACTTGCTCCCAACTTAAGCGCCAGCTTTGTCCTTTCTTCATTGGTATCGGACACAATTACACAGGCACCTTGTTTTACTGCCAGAATAGTATGCAAAAGTCCCATAATTCCGCAGCCGATCACAACAACGGTATCGCCCAATTCAATTTCTGCGGTTTCTACACTGTGAATAACACAGGACAACGGTTCTGTAATCGTTGCTTCTTCCGCAGAAATATGATCAATATGAAACAGATTATCCGGCTTCACCAGAAGATGGGAACTTAATCCCCCCATCCCCTTTTCCGGAAGCCCTTCTTGCTGCTTGCTGTGGTCAAAATGCTCGCAGTTTTGTTCGTTTCCGCTTTTACACTGATAACAGTTTTTGCATGGAAGTGTCACTCCTACTGCTACAAAGTCTCCTTCTTTCCACTGTCTTTGGTCTACGTTTTTTCCCATTTTTACAATTCTGCCGACCATTTCGTGCCCGCCGATAAATGGATACTCCACTTTCTTAACTCCCGTATAGACCCTTTGCTCCCAGGTACAAATTGCACAGGCATCCACCTTAACCAGAACTTTATCATCACTCACTTCAGGAATCGGATATTCTCTGAGTTCTATCTGCTTTTCACCTGTAAACACTAATGTTTTTGCCATCTCACTCATCCTGTTTTACCTCCATGTCTTTTATTTAAGATGCAACTCCGAGGAATCCAACCCCTCCTAAGACAACTCCTATTACAATCAAAATCAGCATAACCGTTGTTGCCTTCATCTTCCGGTTTTTTAGCAAGTATAAAGTAAGCAATGTTACTGCCAGAGGTAAAATTCCTTTAAACAAAGCATCAAAAACCGTTTCCTGTACATTCATCTTTAACGCTCCGAATTTAATTACCGCAGAACAATGCACCGTAACAAACTGACTGGAAAGTGCACCAAGAACAATGGCACCCATAGCTGAAGCACCGGTAATCAGCATCTGAAGTTGATTTCCACCGAGAATCTTCTCAATTCCGTCTTTTCCAAGCTCATACCCTTTCATCCAGCAAATATATGCCACCGGCCACATAATTCCAAACATTAAAAGCGTGTATACCAACGGTCCCAAAAGATTCCCCTGAGAACCAAGACTGATTCCAAATGCCAGTAAAATCGGTGTTAAAGTTCCCTGCCATAAGGTGTCTCCGATTCCTGCAAAAGGCCCCATTAAACCTGTCTTCACACCATTGATCGCTTCATCGGTAATAGGCGCCCCGTTTGCACGTTCTTCTTCCATTGCCAGGACAATCCCCGGAATTACACCTCCAATATGCGGTTCTGTATTAAAAAACTGCATATGTCGTTTGATACAGGCTTTATATTCTTCCGGATCATCTCCATATAATTTTTTTATAACATGCTTATAAGAATGAACCAAACCCGTTGCCTCTAATCTCTCATAATTGTAGTTAGCATGAGAAAAGAAGGTCCATCTCCAGAATGCTTTTACCACATCTTTTTTGCTTAACTGCTTTCTTTTTTCTCCCATATTAAAAATCCTCCTCGTCATCTTCATCAATTACTGCTGCTTGATGATTCCCCTCCATTGCTGGTTGAGGTGCATGATTATTGAGCAATACTGTATAAAAATATCCTATGACTGCTCCGAGCACAGCAACTGCAATAACCGGAAGACCAAGATAAGTAACTAAAATGAATCCAACCATATAAAACAAAAGGGTTCCGGGTCTTGAGATTGCACGAAGGTTCATGGCAATACCCAATGCAGGCAATAATCCTCCAATTACCTGAAGTACCGTCAACGGACGTCCGGTTAACTGCTGAATAATGCCCTGTACCGCTGAAGATCCAAAATAAGTTGCCACGGTTGCCGGAATAACACAAAGACAAAACATTAAAATCTGCGGCGGCACTACATGCCAAAAACAAATCTTTTCGATATTTCCTTCCTCGGCAGCTCTGTCAGCCATATGAACAAACGTTACATCCAGTGTCATATGCGCAACCCAGATCATTGTTCCAAGCAGCCCCAGTGGAAGCGCTATGGTTACAGCGGCTGCCGGATCCACTCCAGCTGCCATCGCCCATGCAGTTCCGACAGTTCCTGCAAGTCCCGGATCTTGCGGCGCCGTTCCGCCGGCAGAAATAAATGCCACATAAGGAAGGTTAATTGCAGCTCCAATAATACATCCCTGGACCGGGTCTCCTAAAATAAATCCGACCAATGTACCTGCAACTAACGGTTTATAAACAACAGAGATACTACCTAATAATGATAGCCATGGGGTACCAATATTTCCGAGATAGTAAACAATACCAATTAAAATTGCCTGAATTAACGATATTTGCATCTGTATCCTCCTTTTCTTTTAAAGCATTTTTGAAATATCTGTCGCGCTGTCTTCTGCTATAATCCGCACACTAATTTTTGCACCTGCTTCGACCATTTCCTTTAACATTTTCTTCTCTTCTTCAGACGCCGAAATATTTCGGAAAAATTTTGTTCTTGTACCGCTTACACCCATTCCTCCGATATTGATCTCGTCAAACAAAACACCTTCTTCCATTAATCGGTGCAGAGTTTCAGGATATTTTACCAGAACAATGCACTTATCCCCTGCAAATCCTTTTTTCAATCGTACTGCTGCCTTCTCTACTCCAAACGTGGCAAGTCTTACATTTGCCGGTACGCAGGTTTTCAGTACGCTTTTCATAAACGGGTCAGCTGCCACACCATCGTCAATAATCATAATTTTGTTCGCCCCAGTGTAATTCAGCCACGAAGTCATCACCTGACCGTGGATCAGCCTGTCATCAATTCTTACAAGTACAACACCTTCAACTTTCATTTTTTGTCTCCTTTCTTTTTATTACCAGTGGTATGTACTAAATAATACCACCCAGTACAATTTTGTCAATATTATTTGCTCCTTTTGAAAATTTTTGTGTATTTCTACAATTTTTCTATTATTTTTTTATCTATTTTTCACAAATCTAATTACCTTTGGTAATATCTTATTGAATTTGTAATTTCCATTGGTTATAATTTTATCAAACCTACAAACTCGATTTAAGACTAGGAGGTATATAAAATGCTGGTCACTATGAAAGAAATTCTCGAGGACGCAAAAAAACGCCACTATGCAGTTGGCGCTTTTAACGTTCCAAACCTGGAATCTATACAGTCTGTAATTTCTGCTGCTGAAGAACTGAATCTTCCGGTTATTTTGCAACACGCAGAAGTTCATGAAAATCTGATTTCTCTTGAAGAAATCGGACCAATCATGTTACAGTACGCAAGACGCTCTCACGTTCCGGTCTGTGTACACTTAGATCACGGAGCTTCTTTTGATCTGTGCATGCAGGCAATTCGTCTTGGCTTTACATCTATTATGTATGATGCATCTTCGAAAAGTTACGAAGAAAATTTTGAGGAAACTAAGGAAATTGTTAAAATTGCTCATGCAGCCGGAGTCTCTGTAGAAGCTGAACTTGGACATATCTTCACCTCGGCAGTAGGAGGCGGTGAAGGAAGAGGTGCTGTAGGTGCCGATGACTTTGCTTCCCTGGACGACTGCTATACCGATCCTCTTACCGCAAAAGAATTTGCGGAAGGAACAGAGGTTGATGCTCTTGCCATTTCTTTTGGCACAACCCACGGAGTCTACCTTACAAAACCAAAACTCGATCTAAACCGCATCACACAGATCAAACAAAAAATCGACCTGCCTCTCGTTATGCATGGAGGTTCCGGTGTTTCTGATGAAGATTTCAAAACAGCAATCCGCAATGGAATTACGAAAATCAACTACTACACTTACAGTGCCATGGCAGGAGGAAATGCAGTCCGCAGCTTCATAAACTCTGCCGGAGATGAGAAAATCTTTTTCCACGATATCATCCATGCCGCAAAAGAAGCAATTCGAAACGATGTAAAAGCTGCCATGTCCGTTTTTGCAGATTCCATTCTTAATTAAACTATGTCTTAAAGCAGGCGGCGAAAACAATATAAACAGCAATGATATTGAATCGGAAATCGAATTTTAAATTAAAAAGGAGGGTATTTTATGCAGTCTTTAAACCTTATTCCTCCAACATTTTCAGCTTCTGTTTCTTGTATGGATCTTTTAAATATGGAGAAACAAATCAAAAAATGTGAATCGGCAGGTATTTCCTTTTTTCATTATGATGTTGTAGACGGTGATTTTAACCAATGTCTGATTCTTGGAGATACTCTATTAGAACAAATGTCTCAGGTGACAGCTATTCCGGTGGAAGTACATTTGGCCGTGTATCGTCCTGAGCGTTTTATTCAGAGGTTTGCAGATGCAGGGGCTCAATATATTGCCGTACAATATGAGGCAATGGAAAAACCATTGGAAACATTTGAAAAAATTCGAAAATATGGAGCTAAACCGATTTTATGTTATCGGGCAGACACCCCGCCGTCAGAGGATTTCATTTCACTGGCAAAAGAAGTTGATTGGATTTTAAAACTGACGGTCAACCCCGGCTTTTCCGGTCAGAAGATTCAAATGGATGCAATCAATCATATATCATCTATGTCTGCATTGTTAAAGGAACATGGATTAAAAACACAGATTCAGGCAGATGGCAACGTAAATGCATCCACCCTCGGAATGTTGACACAGGCAGGTGCTACGATCTTTACGGGTGGTACTTCGGGATTATTCACAAAAGAAGGGTCTATAGAAAAACATTTAGAACATTTAAAACAGATTTTTAATGAAGCAAAATATAATCATACAAGTAGACAGTCATGAATAGGGA